>SKEE01000102.1_pt1 | contig 94197 bp, 81 predicted proteins | sample 4826661 | NCBI WGS metagenome assembly SKEE01 (sample SAMN11008817, study PRJNA524170) | human gut metagenome | biome: Human fecal sample; material: Feces; isolation source: fecal sample from pouch patient p20 | host: Homo sapiens | place: Israel: Tel-Aviv | collected 2016-11-14
TGCTAAAATAATAAAGAATTATACAAAATTTTACACTGAATAAGGATAAGATAAAAGGAGTAAACACACCATGCCAGTATTTGATTTCAGCGGTGCTTCAGACAAGAAACCAGGTGTACAGTCTGAATGTACCTACACGACTTTCCAGTCCAATGAACAGGAAACATCCCCTGAGAAACCGATCATGGTTCTTGATAACAGCAGCCGCCAGTGGAAACATCATTCCTGCGGTATTTTTACAAACCCGATCAAACGTACTTCCTTTGAGTTTAAAGAGGACGATGGAACTTTCGCAGCAGATATTCTCAGCATTGATTCAAGATTCGTAAGCCTTCTGAAATGGCTTGGAGAGAATCACATCAATGTACGTCTTTCCGGACAGAATCAGGAGAAAGGATATGCAGTTTATAAGATTCGTGAGACTGCATTCGGCGGCGGCACAAAGCTCTCCGCAGAGGACGGATTTCTTCAGTTTATGATCGAGAGACTTCTTGCAAGCAGTGCACCGGCAGAGATCGCAGAAGACGAAGAGGAGGAAGAAACAGGAGATGAAATGAAGCTGACAAGTATTCAGAGCATCACTGATTTTATGACCTGCGCAGGCAGAACCCTTCCGGACAACATCCGTCTCTGGGCAAGAAGAAACCTTGCAGTTGCCCGTTCCCACGAAGTATCTCCGGAGGAAAGACGCCATGCTCAGCGAGCTCTTTCCATTATGATGAATGTACAGTGGAAGAGTAATTACTTTGAAGCAATTGATCCTCAGGAAGCCCGCAGAATCCTTGACGAAGAACTCTACGGAATGGAATCTGTAAAGCAGCGTATCATTGAGACGATCATTCAGATCAACCGCACCCATACACTTCCGGCATACGGACTTCTTCTTGTAGGCCCGGCAGGAACAGGTAAATCTCAGATTGCCTATGCGGTTGCCCGTATCCTGAAACTTCCGTGGACAACTCTGGATATGAGTTCCATCAACGATCCGGAACAGCTCACAGGAAGCTCCAGAATCTATGCAAACGCAAAGCCTGGAATCATCATGGAAGCCTTCTCAGCAGCAGGAGAATCCAACCTTGTATTCATCATCAACGAGCTTGATAAAGCAGCATCAGGCAAGGGCAACGGAAACCCGGCAGATGTACTTCTGACACTGCTTGACAACCTTGGATTTACAGATAACTACATGGAATGTATGGTGCCGACAGTGGGCGTTTATCCGATCGCTACAGCAAATGATAAATCCCAGATCAGCGCACCTCTGATGTCCCGTTTTGCAGTGATCGATATTCCGGATTACACCTCAGAAGAGAAGAAGATTATTTTCTCCAAATATGTACTTCCGAAAGTTCTGAAACGTATGAGCCTCAAAGCAGAAGAATGCGTAGTGACAGAAGACGGTCTGGAGGCTATTGTTGAGAAACACAAAAACACCAGCGGAATCCGTGACCTGGAACAGGCGGCAGAGCATATCGCAGCCAATGCCCTGTATCAGATTGAAGTAGATCACCTGACAGGTGTGACATTCAATGCAGAGATGGTAAGAGAATTACTTTCCTGAAAAACTGAAATTATATGTCTGAAAAAATCTTGACATAAATAAAAATTAAGAGTATACTTTCAGACATCAGCAGGATAAAATTTAGAAATTGCTGATAAAAATAAAATAAGATCTTCAGGGCAGGGTGCAATTCCCTACCGGTGGTAAAGCCCACGAGCCGTAAGGTATGATTCGGTGCAATTCCGAAGCCGACAGTACAGTCTGGATGAAAGAAGATAGTAGTAGAGATACAGAAGAATTAACTGATCTGTGAAAGCGACTGCTCTGGAATAATAAATTTATTCCAGAGCTTTTTTATATCATCAAAGCAGTTTTAATGATGAAGCAAAAAGTCAGATTCACACGAAGATAATTCAAACAGATATTAATTTACAGGCCCTGGATGTTGAAAGACACCGGGGCTTTTTTGGTATCATCAGTACCATCAGAAGAACAGGAGATGAGGGATTGAAAGATATAACGGATATGGAAAAAGACAGGCAATATATGAAAATGGCGTTAGAACTGGCACAAAAAGGAATGGGATTTACAGCACCTAACCCAATGGTAGGTGCCGTGATCGTCAAAAGCGGAAAAGTCATTGGCCAGGGATATCACAGAAAATACGGTGAACTTCATGCAGAAAGGGAAGCTCTGGCATCATGTACAGAACAGCCAGAAGGTGCCTCCATATATGTTACTCTGGAACCTTGCTGCCATTACGGGAAACAGCCTCCGTGTGTCAATGCAATCCTGGAATCGGGGATCAGACGTGTGATTATTGGTTCCTCGGACCCTAATCCCCTGGTTTCAGGAAAAGGAATCCGGATTCTGAAAGAGCATGGGATCGAAGTAACGGAAAACGTTTTAAAAGAAGAGTGCGATAAACTCAATGAAGCATTTTTCTATTACATACAGAATCAAAAACCATATGTAGTCATGAAATATGCGATGACCATGGATGGAAAAATTGCCACTTATACAGGCGCATCCAGATGGGTGACAGGCGAAGCTGCCAGAATGCATGTGCAGAAACAGAGATTGAAATATACAGGGATTATGGCTGGAGTGGGAACTGTGCTGGCAGATGATCCGATGCTTACATGCAGACTGGAAAACGGCAGAAATCCTGTGCGTATTATCTGTGACTCCCACTTGCGGACACCACTGAATTCCAGAATTGTGAAAACGGCATCAACAATTCCAACAATCTTTGCAACCAGCAGTAAAGACCAGCAGAAGATAAAGAATTATGAAGATATGGGATGTAAAGTTCTGGATGTCCCGGAAAAAAACGGACACATAGATTTAAACAGACTAATGGAACTTCTGGGAGCTGCAAAGATAGACAGTATCTTACTGGAAGGAGGAGGCACTTTAAACTGGTCAGCACTCGAAAGCGGTATTGTTCAGAAAGTCCAGACCTATATAGCACCCAAACTTTTTGGGGGAGAAAGTGCAAAGACACCGATAGAAGGAAAAGGATTTCCTGATCCTGCCAGCGCAATATTATTAAAAAACAGCGAAATAATCAGAATAGGAGATGATTTTCTTATAGAGAGTGAGGTGAAGAGTAATGTTCACGGGAATTGTTGAAGAACTGGGAACTGTGAAAAAAATAAAAAAAGGAGCAAATTCAGCAGTATTTACGATACGGGCAGAGAAAATTCTGGATGATCTGAAAACAGGGGACAGTGTAGCTGTAAATGGAATCTGCCTCACTGTAACTGCATGTCTGGAAGATGGTTTTACAGCAGATGTGATGCATGAGACATTGAATCGTTCTGCGCTGATTCAGCTTTCTTTGGGACAGCATGTAAATCTGGAAAGGGCAATGCCTGCAAATGGAAGATTTGGAGGACACATTGTTGCCGGGCATGTGGATGGAACAGGAAAAATCACGGAAATTCGCAGAGATGATAATGCTGTCTGGTACACCATTCAGGCTTCACCACAAATTATGAAATATATTGTGACAAAAGGTTCTGTAACAGTTGATGGAATCAGTCTTACAGTGGCAAAAGTCTCAGAAACAGACTTTTCCATTTCTGCAATTCCTCATACAGTAAAGATTACAGTCCTCGGAGAACGCAAAGAAGGAGATATCGTTAATCTGGAGACAGACATAATTGGAAAATACGTGGAAAAATTAATAACGCCTGTGAAAGAACAGCCGATAAAAAGTAATATTACACGGGATTTTCTGAATAAGTATGGCTTTTGACAGAATTAACCACAAAGCGGTTATTCGATTGATGCAGAACTGTATAGTGGATGTTTTATCTGCCTGACACGAACCAGATAAGCAGCCAATACGAATGATTTTGCCCTCTTAACAACAGAAAAATATATTGTATCAGGAAAATACATTGCATAAGGAGAGAAAAAATGAACGGATTTGATTCAGTAGAAGAAGCTCTGGAAGAACTTCGGAATGGAAAAATTATTCTGGTAACGGATGATCCGGACAGAGAGAATGAAGGAGATTTTATCTGTGCAGCAGAGTTTGCCACAACAGAAAATATTAACTTTATGGCAACTCACGGAAAAGGACTTATCTGTATGCCAATGTCTGAGGAATATGTAAGAAAACTGCAGTTCCCGCAGATGGTAGCAGAAAATTCAGATAATCACGAAACTGCTTTTACTGTTTCCGTAGACCATATCAGCACCACTACAGGAATCTCTGCGGCAGAACGTTCTGTTACTGCCATGAAATGTGTGGATGAGAATGCAAAACCCGAAGATTTCAGACGCCCCGGACATATGTTTCCACTTCTGGCGAAGAAGAACGGTGTTCTGGAAAGAAACGGACATACAGAGGCAACTGTAGACCTGTGCAGACTTGCAGGGTTAAAACAGTGCGGGCTGTGCTGTGAAATTATGAGAGAAGACGGCACTATGATGCGGACTTCTGAGTTACGGGAACTTGCCGGAAAGTGGAATCTTAAATTCATAACAATTAAAGATATTCAGAATTACCGTAAATGCCATGATATTCTGGTGGATCGCGTGACGACCACAAAAATGCCGACCAGATACGGAGAGTTTATGGCGTATGGATTTGTAAACCGCCTGAATGGGGAACATCATGTAGCACTGGTAAAAGGTGAAATCGGAGATGGAGAAAACGTTCTGTGCCGTGTGCATTCAGAGTGCCTGACAGGAGACGTTTTTGGATCACAGCGTTGTGACTGCGGACAGCAGTTTGCAGCGGCGATGGCCCAGATTGAGGAAGAAGGCAGAGGGATACTCCTTTATATGAGACAGGAAGGAAGAGGAATCGGACTGATCAATAAACTTCGTGCCTATGAACTTCAGGAACAGGGAATGGATACACTCGAAGCGAATCTGGCACTTGGATTTGCCGGAGACGAAAGAGAATACTACATTGGTGCGCAGATTCTGAGAAATCTTGGGGTAAAAGAGCTGAGGCTGCTGACAAATAACCCGGATAAAGTTTATCAGTTGGAAGAATTTGGCATCAGGATCAAACAGAGAGTTCCGATACAGATGAATGCCACAGCGTATGATCTGCGTTATCTTAAGACAAAACAATTACGAATGGGACATATTCTGAAGTATTAAATACAGCGGGGATTTTCAGATATAACGATAACGTTCCCGAAAATAAAATTTACCGTATATAAAAACCTGTACAGGTTAAAAAATATAAATTTACAGATGAAAGGACCAGAAAAAATGAAAACATTAGAAGGAAAATTAGTATCAGATGGAATGAAAGTAGGAATTGTAGCAGCCCGCTTCAATGAATTTATAACTTCCAAGCTGGTAAGTGGTGCCATGGATGGGCTGACACGTCACAATGTAAAAGAAGAGGACATCCAGGTAGCGTGGGTACCAGGTGCTTTTGAAATCCCACTGATCGCGTCTAAAATGGCAAAAAGTGGAAAGTATGATGCGGTTATCTGCGTAGGTGCTGTGATTCGTGGAAATACCAGTCATTATGATTATGTATGCAATGAGGTTTCCAAAGGGATTGCATCAGTATCACTGGAAACAGGAGTTCCGGTATTATTCGGAGTGCTTACCACAGAAAACATCGAGCAGGCAATTGAACGCGCAGGTACAAAAGCAGGAAATAAAGGCTATGACTGTGCACTCAGTGCCATTGAAATGGTAAATCTGATCAAAGAATTTGAAGCTTAAATAGACAACAGATCAGACCCTGAAAGTGAAACCAGTTCACGAAAATCGAAAGGTAATGGTGCTTCCAGAAGGAGCATTTCATCTCTGAAAGGATGCTGAAAAGAAACTTTCCATGCATGAAGGGCTGCCCTGGAAAAGGAAGCACAGGAAGATATTTTATCGTCTGAATGATAAAGAGTATCTCCAAGCAAAGGATGTCCTGTGGATGCCATATGGACACGGATCTGGTGGGTACGTCCGGTATCCAGCTTAAGTGTGATAAGCGACCAGTCCTGACTGGAAAAAAGAGTATGATAATGAGTAACTGCTGTTTTGATTTTTCCCGATAATGCAGATGAATGTAAGGAAAGATCAGCAGCAGTTTTCATTTTCAGATGATTCTCCGGGTCCTGCATCAGCGGTAAATCTAAGGTATGCCAGACACCAGGCATATCTACAGGCAAAGTACCGGATACAGCGGCAAGATATTGCTTGTGAATTTTGCATGGAGATTTTACAGATTGAAGCCTTGAAGCTGCTACCTGATTTTGGGCAAAAACCACAATCCCGGAAGTCTCCTGATCCAGCCGCCCCACCGGGCGGACACAGACCTGTTCATTTTTCTCTCGAAAGTAACTGGCAACAAGATTGGAGAGGCTGTCTGTATAATGCATTCCCGTCGGATGCGTAACCATTCCTGCCGGTTTATCAACTGCCAGAATATCCGTATCTTCATATAAAATATTCAGAGAAAAAGAAGTTTCGGAAACTGGAGCTGAAGCTTTGTTGGAATGGAAATCCGACAAATCTTTACTTTTGATTCCGTCATTATAATTTTCAAGATGCGCAGAAGCAGTCCCGGCTTCCTCCAGACAAACGCGGATCACATCGCCTGGATATATTGTCTCAGTTACACGACAGCGAACTCCGTTTCTGGTAATCCCGTCCGGTCGAAACTTCGCCTGGCTGATCTGCCGTTTTGTAAGTCCTGCATTCTTTTTCAGAAATGCTTCCATTTTAAGTTCTGTAGTTTGTTCATCTATTCTAAATTCCAGATATCGTTCCATCTTAATACTTTTCCTGTGTAATATATTCTGATATTGATACCATTGATATTACAGGGCAAAAAATAAACTGTCAATGCAAAATTATGTCAGCGTAATGCATAAAATATACTGAAGAAAAATTGCAATTGTGCTATGATATAAGAATCAAAACAATGAAAGCGGGGCAGAAAATAAATATGAAATACTTAATCATTGGAGCCGGAGGAACCGGTGGTGTTACCGGATATTATATGAAAAAAGCAGGCAAGGACGTAACCCTGATCGCGAGAGGCGAACACCTGAAAAAGATCCAGAAACAGGGTCTTACATTGGAGAAAATGTGGGATAAAACAGAGGAAAACATAAGCATTCCTGCTACAGATATGGAGCATTATGCAGAGCATCCGGACGTAATTTTTGTCTGCGTAAAAGGCTATTCCTTACAGGAAACGATTCCGTTTATCAAACGCATTGCCAGGAAAAATACTATCGTAATTCCAGTGTTGAATATATATGGAACAGGTGGAAAAATGCAGAAAGAACTGCCGGATCTTCTGGTAACGGACGGCTGCATCTATGTTTCTGCCAACATTAAAGAACCGGGAAAACTTCTCCAGCATGGACAGATCCTGCACATTGTATTCGGCGTAAGAGACAAAGCAGAATTCCGACCGGAACTGAAAGAGATTCAGAAAGACCTCTGTGACAGTCATATCGACGGGACTCTTTCGGAAAACATCCGCCGTGAAGCACTGGAGAAATTTTCCTATGTATCCCCGATCGGGGCAGCAGGACTCTATTACCACGCAACTGCCGCAGATTTCCAGAAAGAAGGCGAAGCCAGAGAACTTTTTAAGACCATGATAAAAGAAATCGCAGCACTTGCAGAAGCCATGGGAGTTCCTTTCCAGAAAGATATGGCAGAAGTAAATTTAAAAATCCTTTCCAACCTCGCACCGGAAGCAACCACTTCCATGCAGCGGGATATCATGGCAGGAAAACAGTCCGAAATTGACGGATTAGTTTACGAAGTAGTAAGAATGGGAGAAGAATATCACGTTCCGGTACCCGCATATGAGAAAGTGGCAGAAAAACTCAGAGCCCTGTAGCGAAGCGGATTGCGAATATCCGCTTGACCACCGAAACAACATGAAAAAGGGATGCGAATTACTCGCATCCCTTTCGTACTCATTTGGACAATAAAATTATAATTTAATTATAATTAACTTTAATTCAGCAATTATAATTATAACTGAGGACCAGCTGCAACAAGTGCTTTACCAGCAGCGTTTCCTTCGTATTTAGCAAAGTTCTTGATGAATCTTCCGGCAAGATCTTTTGCTTTTTCTTCCCATTCAGAAGCGTCAGCATATGTGTCACGAGGATCAAGGATACCTGTGTCTACGCCGTTAAGCTCTGTTGGAACTTCGAAATCGAAGAATGGGATCTTCTTAGTAGGAGCGTTGAGGATATCTCCGTTAAGGATTGCATCGATGATACCACGAGTATCTTTGATGGAGATACGTTTTCCAGTTCCGTTCCATCCTGTGTTAACGAGGTAAGCTTTTGCTCCGCTCTTTTCCATTTTCTTAACAAGTTCTTCTGCGTATTTTGTCGGATGCAGTTCAAGGAATGCCTGTCCGAAGCAAGCAGAGAATGTAGGTGTAGGCTCTGTGATTCCACGCTCTGTACCAGCAAGTTTAGCTGTGAATCCAGACAGGAAATAGTACTGAGTCTGAGCTTCTGTCAGGATAGATACTGGAGGAAGTACTCCGAAAGCGTCTGCGGACAGGAAGATTACGTTCTTAGCTGCCGGTGCAGAAGAGATCGGGCGAACGATGTTTTCAATGTGGTTGATCGGATAAGATACACGAGTATTCTCTGTTACGCTCTTATCTGCGAAATCAATCTTGCCTTCAGCATCAAGTGTTACATTCTCAAGAAGAGCGTTACGTTTGATCGCATTGTAGATGTCCGGCTCAGATTCTTTGTCAAGGTTGATAACTTTAGCGTAGCATCCGCCTTCGAAGTTGAATACGCCGTTGTCATCCCAGCCATGCTCGTCATCACCGATCAGGAGACGTTTCGGGTCTGTGGAAAGAGTTGTTTTACCTGTTCCGGAAAGACCGAAGAAGATAGCTGTGTTTTCGCCGTTCATATCTGTGTTTGCAGAGCAGTGCATGGAAGCCATGCCTTTCAGTGGAAGGAAGTAGTTCATCATAGAGAACATACCTTTCTTCATTTCTCCGCCGTACCATGTGTTTACGATAACCTGCTCTTTAGTTGTGATGTTGAACATTACAGCTGTTTCAGAGTTAAGGCCTAATTCTTTATAGTTTTCAACTTTAGCTTTGGAAGCGTTGTATACAACGAAATCTGGCTCGAAGTTTTCAAGTTCTTCAGCTGTTGGCTGGATGAACATATTTGTTACGAAATGTGCCTGCCAAGCAACTTCAACGATGAAACGGATAGCCATACGAGTATCTTTGTTAGCACCGCAGAATGCATCTACTACGAAAAGTCTCTTGTTGGAGAGCTCTTTTTTAGCGATTTCTTTTACTGCATTCCATGCTTCCTGAGTTGCAGGATGGTTATCGTTTTTGTATTCGTCTGTTGTCCACCATACTGTATCTTTGGAGTTCTCATCCATAACGATATATTTATCTTTAGGAGAACGTCCTGTGTAGATACCTGTCATAACGTTAACTGCACCAAGTTCGCTGACCTGACCTTTTTCAAAGCCTTCCAGTTCCGGTTTGGTTTCTTCTTCAAATAATACTTCATAAGAAGGGTTGTAGACAATTTCTGTAGTTCCGGTAATGCCATACTTGCTTAAATCGATTTTTGCCATCTTACGTTTAACCTCTTTTCTTCGTTAATGAAAGCGCCTGTTTAAACAGGCTTAAGATACCTTACCATAAAAGCGAATGGGTATCGCTTCTCTTTTACTATTATACATATTTAACGCTTAAAATCAACAGGATTTTTGCCTTTTTTTGAAATTTGTTAAAGATTTATCAACTCAAATTTGATGAAAAAACCGTCATTTTTCACAAAAGGTATGTAAATTTATTATAGTGGCAATATGGGAATACTATTCGTGGATATGATAATATTCTGTCTGACTGGAATAGGCAGGAAAGACAACCAGGAAATACTAACCAGGAGAGCTGCCACTATGTGGTTGTGCCGAAGAAAGATGCATGTTAAAATAGGAAAGAATTATCCGGCTGAAAAATGACAGAGTATTATGCAGCAGAGAAAAATAAAGGTTACTGTGAACGGAGTGAACATTAACAAATAAAGAGAGGATGAAGATTATCAAAACTTATTATTTAATTGATTATGAAAATGTAGGAAGTGAAGGCTTCAAAGGATGCGAAAAATTACGGGAAACAGATATTATCCATCTTTTTTATACAGACAACAGCAGAAAAATAGACCTTGATATTATCAATGATCACGGAGAAGCAAAGCTGGTCACACATAAAGTACCGACAGGAAATCAGTCAGCAGATATGCATCTGGAATCTTATCTGGGATATCTGATAGGAAAAGAATGCACAGGTCAGGATGAAGAATGCAAAATTGTTGTAATCAGCAAAGATACAGGCTTTGACCATATTATAGAGTTCTGGAAAACAGAAAAAGATGTGAAAATTTCCAGAAACGAGAAGATTTCCGGAAAACAGGTACAGACAAGAAAACAGGTAAAAAAACAGACCAGTAAAGAAAAAGACAGACAGTTGGCAGAACAAACTGATCAGAAAACAGAAAAACAGTTGAATGAACAATCTGAAAAGCAGTCTGTCAAACAATCAGAGAATCAGAATACAAAAAAGCCAAAACAAAAGATAATTGACATGAAAGCCGGAACAAAGAAATTACAGCAGGAATTAGTATTGGTTCTCGACAAGGCAGGCATGCCAAAGGAAGTGGTAAATTATGTTTCAACAACTGTGGAAAAAAACGCAGAAGACAAAAACAGAAAACAGCAGATTTACAGATCTATCATTTCCAAATACGGACAGACAAAAGGACTGAATATCTATAACCATATTAAAAAGAAAATCTAACGGAATAAAAAATAACGGAATAAAAGAAGGAGGCCGGGAACCTTATTGATTCCCGGCAAAAGTATGAAAAAGAAAAAGTTTTATTTGCAATTACTCTTTGCTCTGTACAGGTAATAATATAACCGGAAAATGTGAGAAATATGTGGTGAGAATTTGAAAAAAATGTGAAATGGATGGAAATTTAAAATGAACAGGCAGGAAAAGAGAAAATATAGCAGGAACAATAATTCTTAAAAAAATGGGAGAAAGCATTAGACTATGAATATACAAATATTCGGAACAAAGAAAAACTTTGACAGCAAGAAAGCAGAACGCTATTTCAAAGAACGGGGAATTAAATATCAGTTTATAGATATGAAAGAAAAAGGCTTAAGTAAAGGAGAATTCCAATCTGTCTGCCAGGCAATTGGCGGTTATGATAAACTGATAGATACTGACTGCAAGGATAAAGACCTGCTGGCATTGATCACTTATATCGCAGAGGAAGACAAGGCAGAGAAAATTCTCGAAAACCAGAGCATCATCAAAGTCCCTGTGGTAAGAAACGGAAAACAGGCGACAGTAGGATATCAGCCGGAGATCTGGAAGAGCTGGAAGTGATAGTTATAGCCTTTTACAAGCTTTCAGATTTTACAATATTATATCGAAGAAAATAGCTGTTTGACATATTTATATGTGTTATAATATAAAATTATTATAGAAGTTACTTTATATTGTCGTGCGACAGATATAATGAACTGATTTATAAAAATGGAAATATTGAGGTGATGGAAATGCCATTAACAAAGATTGCAGCAGAGAATTTTACGGTATTTGAAGATATAAAGATTCCTTTTTGTGAAGGATTAAATGTATTAGTTGGTGAAAATGGTGTGGGAAAGACTCATATTATGAAATTAGCCTATGCAGCATGTCAGGCTTCCAAACATGATGTGTCTTTTTCACAGAAAACAACTATGTTATTTCGTCCTGATCAGTCTGGAATTGGACGTCTGGTAAACAGAGGAAAGAGTGGAAGCAATAAAGCCATGGTTTCTGTGGAATCTGATACTGCCAAAATAGGAATGACATTTTCAACCAAGACACGAAAATGGGATGCAGAGATTAATTCAGAAGAGAAATGGGAAAAGCAGATGTCTGATCTCACAAGCGTATTTATTCCGGCAAAAGAGATTTTGTCAAATGCCTGGAATCTGGATGCTGCAGTAAAAATGGGAAATGTGGAATTTGATGATACGTATCTGGATATTATTGCGGCTGCCAAAATTGATATTTCCAGAGGAGTGGATTCAACTGTAAGGAAAAAATATCTGGATATTTTACAGAAAATCAGTAATGGGAAAGTAACATTGCATGAGGATCGTTTTTATTTAAAACCTGGTACACAGGCAAAGTTAGAATTTAATTTGGTAGCAGAAGGATTACGTAAAATTGCTCTTTTATGGCAGTTGATAAAAAACGGGACACTGGAGAAGGGATCCGTTTTGTTTTGGGACGAGCCAGAAGCAAATATCAATCCGAAATATATTCCGGTGTTGGCAGAATTGTTGATCATGCTGGAGACAGAAGGTGTACAGATTTTTGTTTCTACACATGACTATTTTTTATCTAAATATATTGAAGTAAAGCGGAGACAGGACAGTAAACTGCAGTACATTTCCTTATATAAAAATGAAAACAGCAAAGTATTATGTGAGATAGCTCCGGAATTTGAATTGTTGGAACATAATACAATTATGGATACATTCCGTCAGTTGTATCGAGAAGAAATCGGGGTGGCATTAAAGTGAGCGTTATACCAGAATCAGGAATGAATTTTGGAAAATATGATGAAAAAGATTTATTTCATATTGAAACATCTGAAATTTATAAAAAACTTGGAGATGGAATCCCAACGGTTGAGTTTATCCTGAAATATAATGGAAATAATATAGTGTTTCTGGAAGCAAAGAAAAGTTGTCCAAATGTGGCGAATCGATATGAATCGAAAGAAAAAGAACAGAAATTCGAAGAATATTATGGTTCAATAACTGAGAAGTTTATATCATCTTTGCAGATATATCTGGCGGCAATTATGAACAGATATCAGGATACGTCAGAGATAGGAGACAATCTTCGATCAGTAAGCAATATGAAAGATGTAAAATTAAAATTTATTCTGGTTGTAAAAAACGCAGAAGATATTACGTGGCTAGCTGGGCCATTGGCAGAATTAAGAGCCAGATTGCTTAAGGTCAGAAAAATATGGGGTGTTGAGGTGGTTGTTTTAAATGAAGAACTTGCTGGAGAATATAATCTAACGTGTTAGAGCGTGAAATCAGTACTTTTCTGATTACATGAAGTAAGAACTATATACAGGAGATGATAAAATGGCAAAGATCAGAATCATAAAGAAAAATAATGACTGTAGCATGGAGTATGAAGTAGGTGATATTTGCGAGGTCACAGGTACCTGGTATGGCGGTGTCCACATCAACGGCCGTTCCGGAATTCCGGTTTCCCTTGATAAAGAAGAATATATGGAACTCAATACAGAACCGGAAGAACCTGACAGTGCGGAAAATGAAAATACATCGGAACCACCGGAACACGATATCCATGCAGGCGACATTGTACAGCATTTCAAAAGAGAATGGGTATCCCCGGATACTTCCGAATATCTTTATAAAGTCCTTGCAGTAGCCCATCACACAGAAAATGGTGAGAAACTGATGATCTACCAGGCACTCTATGCACCTTTCAAGATCTGCGCCAGACCCTATGACATGTTCATGAGTGAAGTGGACAGAGAAAAATATCCGGATATTAAACAAAAGTACAGATTTGAGAAATATGCTGCAAAATAGATGATTGATATTTCAGTAAAGCAGGCACTTCTGCCTGTACAAAAGCACTTTGTTGTTGTATAGTAATAACAAATAATAACAGCACACATTTCCGGAGATTTTATAGAATCATATGAAAAAATGTGCAGAAGGAACGGAAGGGAAGGAAATATGCAGAAGGTATTAGTAGTTGTAGACATGCAGAATGACTTCATCGACGGAGCTCTTGGAACAAAAGAGGCAGTTGCCATTGTACCTGGTGTAAAAGAGAAAATCAAAAACTTTGATGGAGTTGTTATTTTTACCAGAGATACCCACGAAACTAATTATCTCGACACTCAGGAAGGAAAGAAGCTTCCTGTACCGCACTGCATCCGTAACACTGAAGGATGGCAGATCAGAAGCGAATTAGATGCACTCAGAAAAACAGAACCCATTGACAAAGAAACTTTCGGTTCCACAACTCTGGTAGGAGAATTACAGATGTTAGATGAAGATCAGGGAATTGAAAGTATCACATTCGTAGGTTTATGCACAGACATCTGTGTTATTTCCAATGCACTTCTGACAAAAGCATCTCTCCCGGAAGTTCCGATCATCGTAGACGCTAAATGCTGCGCAGGCGTAACACCGGAAAGCCATGAGAATGCACTGAAAGCAATGGAAGTATGCCAGATTCAGATTGACAGATAAACTGCAGAGCAGTTATTCAGTTATAAACAAGCAGTAAAGCAGATGATTTTATCCACCTGACAATTCAGATATGAGGAGTGACAAATGGAGACAATTACACGAGACGAGGCATTTACATTATTAAAAAAATACAACAAGGATCCCTTCCACATTCAGCATGCCCTGACTGTAGAAGCAGTAATGAAATGGTATGCCAATGAACTTGGCTATGGCGAAGATGCAGAATACTGGGGAATTGTAGGGCTCCTCCACGACATCGACTTTGAACTATATCCGGAAGAACACTGTCTGAAAGCTCCGGAAATGCTCCGCGAAGCAGGCGTAGGCGAAGACGTGATCCATTCAGTTGTATCCCACGGCTACGGTATCACAGTAGGATGTGGCGCAACCATTGATGTAGCACCGGAACACGAAATGGAAAAAGTACTCTTTGCAGCAGACGAACTTACAGGACTTATCTGGGCAGCAGCACTTATGAGACCATCCAAAAGCACAAAAGACATGGAACTCAAATCCCTCAAGAAGAAATACAAAAGCAAGGGCTTCGCAGCAGGATGCTCCAGAGAAGTCATCGAGCGAGGAGCCGAACAACTTGGCTGGGAACTGCAGAAGCTGCTCACTATGACACTGCAGGCAATGGCAGACTGCGAGGATGAGATTAAGGCGGAGATGGATGCGGAAGCATAACGAATTGCAGAATAGGGTCAATACATAGACACGACCGGCAGAGTTAGATTGTGTTTAAAACAATATCTGAAAGCATAAAAATATATATCGGTAAGAGCTACATGATTAAAACAGCCCTACAATTGGAGAAAACTTCAGTTGTGGGGCTGTTTTTTGTCAGATGCAAATCAGTTCCGACTCATGATGAAGATTTTAAAGAGAATATTAGAGTGTATTTGTATGTTTTGAAAAAGAAATGGAATAATAAATGTAAAATAAAAATATAAAACGATACAAAAAGTATCAAAAAACAAAATGAAGTTGTATAGCTGGAAAATTAATGATACAATGATAAAAAGCTTATATTAAATGTAAATATACAAATTGGTTTCCACATGGAGGTTATGATGAATAGTCAATTTGTCAGAATAGAAAGTATTACAATAGAAAACTTCAAGAACGTGCGAAAAGGAGTTCTTGATTTTGAGAACAGAAGAAAGAAATACAGAACAAGCATCGTGGGTTTATATGGTCAGAATGGTTCTGGAAAAACGGCTCTGATCGATGCAATACAATTGCTGAAATATTCTTTATGCGGGAAGTCAGCCCCAAACAAATATGCAGACTATATTAATGTTGAGAAAGCTTTTTCCACATTGAAATTTCAATTCAAAATGCAGAAGGCTGAAGAAATCTATAATATTTGGTATCAGTTTTCTATTAAGAAAGTACTTGATTATTCAGATATAGAAGGTGACACACCTGCAGAGTCAGAAGTAAGATATAAGGTACAGATTTTTGACGAAGTATTAAGCTTTGCGTATTTATCAGATAAAGAGAAAATTCGTAAAAGTGCTCTTATTGATACAAGAACAGCAGAGGTGTTTGTTCCTAAAGCAAAATATAACGAACTTTTAAAAAATATAGATGAAGACCTTATGGAAATGTTTCTGACAAAGCGTCTGGCTCAGGAACAATCCAGATCATTCATATTCTCAAGAGAGATGATGAATCGCTTTAGGAAAAGCTGTGAAATAGAAATCTATCTCAATATTCTTAATGGGCTGTCTACATTTGGAAATAGAGAACTTTTTATTATAGATACACAGCATGAAGGTCTGATCAATATGAATGCTTTGCCATTAGCTTTCAAATATAAAGAAAAGAACTCTGAAGCAGTGGGAAATCTCTTGCTGCCATTGAATAAACCGGCATCAATTCCAGAAGAAGCGACAGAACTTGTAAAGAATATTATTGACAATATGAATATTGTTTTACAGCAATTAGTTCCAGGTCTGACAATCGGTGTGGTTGATTTAGGGCCAGCAGTTTCAAAAGAAGGAAAAATTGGCAGACTGATTCAGTTAATGTCATTGAAAAATGAAAAAGCTATTCCGTTTCAGTATGAATCTGAAGGCATTAAAAAGATTGTTTCAATTTTACAGTTACTAATTGTAGTGTATAACAATCCATCCATTACCGTAGCGATTGATGAATTAGATTCAGGAATTTTTGAATACCTGCTAGGAGAACTTTTAAATATCATTTCCGAAAAAGGAAAAGGCCAGCTGATTTTTACATCACATAATCTCCGTCCCCTTGAAACAATTGATAAAGGCTTCATAGCCTTCACAACAACCAATCCGGATAACAGATATATTCGGATGACGAACGTGAAAGTGAATAATAATTTAAGAGATTTTTATTATCGAGATATTGTATTGGGAGAGCAAAGCGAACCGGTATATAACTCAACTAATAATTATGAGATTGCATTAGCATTCAGAGAGGCAGGTGAAGCGTTTGGTTCGCAAGAAAATAAATAATGTAGGAGATATATTCTATGGAACGTGGAAAATATCGATTTGAACTTGGACAGATAATAAAAGGGGAGAATGGAGAATACGTCATCACAAAACGAGAAAAAAGAAAAGATTATACGAAAAAAGCAATTCAACGGAAAAGGTATACATTGGTTTGTCCGAATAAACATGAATTTGAGATGGAAGAGTGCCATATAGAATATAGAACCCCCAAATGTCCATTATGTTATCATCCTAAAATAATAATGGCAGATCCAAATTTTGCCGTTATGTTTGTAAATAAGGAGTACCCGTATAAATATACCTGTATGTCGCATAAGAAAGCGGATTTTTATTGTCCTGACTGTGGAAAAATTTGTAGAGATAAATCTATCCATACGGTTTATCAGAGAAAATATGTTCCGTGCAAATCGTGCGGAGATGGAAGGAGTTATGGAGAAAGGATGTTTGCGGCAATTCTTGACTGTTTAGAGATAAAATACAGTTGCCAAAAATGTGTGAATTGGAAAAAGAAAAAATTTTTTTATGATTTTGAGTTAGATGATAAAAAAATTCTGATTGAAATTCATGGACGCCAGCATTATGGGCGTGGATTTGCTGAAATGGGTGGCAGAACCTTAGAAGATGAGAAGAAAAATGATCTCATGAAAAGAAATATTGCATTAGAAATAGGATATAAGCTGATTGTAGTTGATGCAAGAGAATCATCATTAAAATACATAAGGAAAAGCATAGAAAAAAATGATGAATTAAAAGATATAATTAACATTCAGAAAATAGATTGGAAAGAGGTAATTCGGAATTTTTCAACTAAAAGGGATCAAGAAATTTTAAAAATGTTAAAGGATGGAGCGGATAATTACAAAATTGCAGATAAGTGTAAGATATCTGTAAAAAGTATTCCAGGATTTAAATATAAATTTGTGAATGATGGATTATGGGATGGGATATCAAAGAAAGAGATTCAAAAAAATATTGAAAAAGAAAAAATAATCTCTACAATAAGAAAATTGCAGGAAAATGGAAAGAAAAGTGGTGATATATGCAAAGAATTGGATTTGAATCCTGCTACGTACAAGAGATGGATGGGAATAGATATATTTCCAGATTCGAAGAAAACTCTTAAATGGACTGAAGAAGAGGCCGTAAGGCAAGTCGAAGAAAATGCGCTTCCAGTAGAATTGATATCAGGCTTTATAAATAACAAAACCGCAGCTGTATGGAAGTGCAAAAAATGTGGGACACAGTTCAAAGCCACGCTTTTGGGAATACGAAATGGTACAAAATGTTATCAGTGTAAAGGTCGAAAAAAGGTAGAGGAATATCTGGAAAAAAACTTTTTGGGAGAATATGAAATACAAAGTATGTATGTTGCAAGTGGAACGGATATGAAATTCAAGCATTTAACTTGTGGAAGAGAATTTATGAGAACACCGCATTCTATAAAAAGAAGTATTGTGCCATGTCTTGAGTGTGGAAATAAGCAAAGAATTCGAAAAAGTGTACAAACAAGAGAAAAGAATAAAAAAGATATAGTGGATTATAAGTTGAGCAAAGATACTTTTATAATTGAAAAGAATGCAGAACAATAATAAAAATATTGTTTAAGTAATGTAAGAGATATATCAGGAGTTTGATATATCTCTTTTTGGTATTACAGATAAGTGAACATAATAGGAAATGTCTGACGAAAATTGTTGCTGTTTATGTCGAAAAATTGTATAATGTGGACATAAAGAAACTGAATTTATTAGGAAAATTAGAGCATAAAAGACAAAAAAGTATTATGCGGCTAAAATAGGTTAAAAATCAGTGCCAAACGGGCATTTGAAGAATGGACATATATGACAGACAAAACATTAAATTATTACAACGAAAATGCGCAGTCTTTTGCCTTTGGGACTGTTTCGGTAAAGTTTACAGAAGTGCAAGATAAATTTCTGGAGAAACTTAACCCAGATGCGTATATTCTCGACTTTGGCTGTGGCGCAGGAAGAGATACAAAGTATTTTCTGAGTCGTGGATATCAGGTGGATGCAGTTGATGGCTCAGAACAATTGTGTCGGATTGCAAGTGAATATACGGAAATTAAAGTCAGGCAGATGTTGTTTCAGGAATTGGATGAAAAAGAAAAATATGATGGCATATGGGCTTGTGCATCTATTCTCCATTTGCCGAAAAAACAACTGCGTGAAGTTTTGAAAAATATGTATGCAGCATTGAAATCGAAAGGATGGATTTATACCTCTTTCAAATACGGAGAATTTGAAGGCGAACGAAACGGAAGATATTTTACCGATTTTACGACAGATACATTTAAAGATTTCATACATGACATGCATGGCCTTAAAATAGAAGAACAATGGATTACAGGAGATGTCCGACCGGGAAGAGGTGAGGAAAAATGGCTGAATTTACTTCTGCAGAAAAAGTAAACATCGGGTATGAAAACGAATATTCCACAGATGCAATGACCGGCGGACCGGATAAAAGAAGACAGCTATATTATCAGCTGATACAGAGCATGAAAAAAGCAGAAAGCGTTGATATCATTGTCTCTTTTCTTATGGAATCCGGAGTGAGAATGTTGCTGAAAGAACTGGAACATACTTTAAAACGTGGAGCCAAAATCCGAATCCTGACAGGAAACTACCTTGGAATTACACAGCCATCAGCACTATATCTGATTAAAAGAAAACTTGGTGACAGAGTTGATCTTAGATTTTATTGCGAAAAAGGACGTTCTTTTCATCCAAAGTCTTACATTTTCCATTATACAGATTATAGTGAACTTTACATCGGCTCTTCCAATGTTTCCAGAAGTGCGCTGACTTCAGGAATAGAATGGAATTATCGGTTCAGCAGTCAGAAAGATCCGGAAAACTACAAAGAGTTCTTTCGTACATTTGAAGATTTATTTGTGAATCATTCCATTATCATTGATGACAAAGAATTAAAACGTTACTCCCAGAACTGGCATCGTCCGGCGGTGGCAAAAGACCTTGACAGATATGACTTTACAGAGTCGGAAACAAATGATACGAAAATAAAACCTTTATATGAACCAAGAGGAGCACAGATCGAGGCATTGTGCGCATTGGAAGATACAAGAGCAGAAGGAGCACAGAAAGCACTCATTCAGGCTGCAACGGGCATCGGGAAAACATTTCTGGCTGCTTTTGATTCAAAAAAATATGAGAAAGTGTTGTTTGTTGCACATAGGGAAGAGATTCTGAAACAGGCAGCAGTTTCTTTTCAGAATGTAAGGAATTCCAAAGACTATGGATTTTTTATGGGAGCTGAGAAGTGCACAGATAAACCGCTTATATTTGCCTCGGTAGCAAGCCTTGGAAAACCGGAATATTTAAATGAAAAATATTTCGCTCCAGATTACTTCAATTACGTGGTGATTGATGAATTTCATCATGCAGTCAATGACCAATATCGAAGAATTGTAGAATATTTCAGACCGCAGTTTCTCCTTGGACTGACGGCAACGCCTGAGAGAATGGACGGCAAAAATATATATGAAATCTGCGATTATAATGTGCCGTATGAGATTTCACTGAAAGATGGAATCAATAAGGGAATGCTGGTTCCGTTTCATTACTATGGAATTTATGATGAGACTGACTACACAAAGCTACATATAGTTAAGGGAAAATATGCAGAAGAAGAACTGAACAGAACTTATATCGGGAATGCTTACAGGCATGAGTTGATTTACAAATATTACTGCAAATATGGCTCTAGTCAGGCATTAGGATTCTGCTGTTCCAGAAAACATGCAGAAGAAATGGCAAAAGAATTCGGTAAAAGAGGAATTCCGTCGGCAGCAGTTTATAGTAATGCAGATGGAGAGTTTTCCATGGACAGAGCAGAAGCGATTGAGAAACTGAAAAATGGAGAAATCAAAGTTATCTTTTCAGTGGATATGTTCAACGAAGGTGTAGATATTCCATCAGTCGATATGGTAATGTTCCTGCGTCCGACAGAATCTCCGGTTGTCTTTCTGCAGCAGCTTGGAAGGGGATTGCGCAGAAGTAAGGGAAAAGAATATCTCAATGTTCTGGACTTTATCGGCAATTATGAAAAAGCGGGAAGAGTCAGGTATTTGCTGATAGGGAAAAATAAAACAGGAAAAGAAACATATTATCCGGCAGATAAGGCAGATTATCCAGATGAATGCTTCGTTGATTTTGATATGAGATTGATTGATCTGTTTGCAGAAATGGACAAGAAACAACTGACAATCAAAGAACAAATCAGAAACGAGTATTTCCGGATCAAAGAATTGCTTGGCAAACAACCAACCAGAATGGATTTGTTTACTTATATGGATGATGATGTGTATCAGATGGCGGTCACACATTCGAATGAGAATCCGTTTAAAAAGTATTTGAATTATCTGGAAGAATTGGATGAACTCACAGATGAGCAGAAAAAATTCAGCCAGGGAATGGGAAAAGATTTTATAAATCTGCTGGAAAACACCAACATGAGCAAGGTGTATAAAATGCCGGTACTGATGGCTTTTTATAACCATGGGAATGTGAGAATGGAAGTGTCAGAGGTGGAACTTCTGGCAAGCTGGAAAAAATTCTTCTCTACAGGAACAAACTGGAAGGATTTGGAGAAAGAGATTACATATGAGGAATATCGCAAGATTTCGGATAAGAACCATATCCAAAAGATAATGAAAATGCCGGTACGCTTTCTGTTAAAATCTGGGGAAGAATTCTTTGTGAAAAAGGATGGCGCGGCGTTGGCATTGAGGGATGAAATGGAAGAAATTGTGAAGGAGCCGGTGCTGGCGGAACAAATGAAGGATGTTATTGAGTATAGGGCGATGGACTATTATCGGAGACGGTATAAAGAGCAGATAAAAGCACTTTTATAGTGATGGAGAAGATGCGTATGGAATCAGAAAATTATGTGTATAAAAAAGAAATAGACTGGTCTACATTGATGGAAGGCTTTACATTGCCGTTAGATAATCAGGTGATTTTTCTCCGAAATATGGAGAATTTTTTACAGCGTGGACAATCTAAAATCATTCATTTTTTTATGAATGGAAAAACGTATGATGCGAAAATCGTTAATATGAATAACTCAGTAGAAAAGAGAAAGAAGGATGCCTATCAGATCAGATATCCAAGAAATGGTGAGCTGTCACAGGCACTTCAGCAATACTTTTTCAAAAGCATGAGTTACATAAAAATGATTCGTGAAAACAGAGATCCAAAAGACAGAAGTTATATAAAAATGCCAGATGGACTAAAGGAATATCTTGCTATTTATACCACAGAATATGAAGATACTTTTCTTCTGGAGCCAATAGCACAGGATGATTTTCAGGTTATGAAAAAGGCAATTCAAGGAATGCGAGAGCGGACTGTGGAGAATGAAATAGAATATGAGATGGAAGATAAAAGCAGTGGAATAGAAAAGAAGTTACAGATTGTTAAGATTCGTAAACTGAACAGAAAAATTGGAGAAAATTTGAAGCTGTTGTACGGATACCGATGCCAGATATGCGGGCAGGTGATTGGAGAAAAATATGGTTCACATATCGCAGAGGCACATCACATTGATTATTTTGTTAATAGTTTGAATAATGATGCGAATAACCAGATGATTGTATGCCCGAATCATCATAGTGTTATACATGATGCGAATCCGGTGTTTGATCGGAGGAGGATGGTGTATAGGTTTGATAATGGGGTGGAAGAAAGGATTAGCTTAAATAAGCATTTATTTATATATGTGAAATAGTACATACAAATATAGAAAAATTGTTGCGGTCTAATATGGAGATTGTTATAATGGAAGACAGAGCGTAGAAAAACGTGGATGGATATTCACATATAGAACATGAAGAGGTAACATTAATCCGTATGGGAAAAAGAGGTGATATACAAAATTGATAAAGGTGGAAAATGTATTTACAGTGACGATATTGATATGTTGTGAGAACTTGATATAAACATGACTAATGATTCTGAATTATAAATATTTGTATTATCAGAATCTGGATTACTTGGAATGGAAAAGAATTAGAGTGAAATAGATAATTCCAACAAAGGTTTTATAAACAAAAGATAAAATGAAGGAGAGTTATGATGGAAATAATTGCACAGGCAGTCAGAGTGATTGATTATGAAAACAACAGTGTTCAAAGAAGAAATGTGAATATGATGCCAAAGTTTAAAGATTATATTGAACAATTGATTGTTCATGTGAGCAACAATGTTTCCATCAGGGAATATCATACACAGTCAACAAGAACCGAAGTTATTGCGGGAATTCTTGAGATTGCAGGAAATCTGGAAACTCCAGATGCGATTGAAGAAAAGATAGATTCAATTGCAGAAAGACTTGTCAGAAATGAACGGGAAGCTCAGGCTCGGATTGGGCATATGAACATCAGTGTACAGAAGGGAAGTTTGATTTTTGCATTGTTTGAGGATAATGGAAACAGAAAGTGTATTCTTGCTAAAATTGAGCATACAGGTTTCTTTGATGAAAGGGACTACAGTGAAAGATTTGGATTCTCAAAAGATACAAAGAAAATCTGGAAAACATGCATGTTTGATTTGAATAATCTGAATGCAGATCAGTTTCAGGCAAAAATATATTCGAATACGGTTGCAAAATATTGGTGGTTCGATTTCCTAGAGTTGGTGGAATGTCAGAATGACAGGGTAAATACGTACAAAACATATGATTCTGTTGAAAAGTGTTTAAACAGAAAATTGAAGAAAACAGCGCCTTATGATAATAGAGTTATCCAAAATGCCATGTACGCATATATGAACAATGCAAATCGGGAGATGTTCGATTATGATAATATGATTGAAAAAATATTTACGGGTTATATGCCTAATGATATGACAGGCGAGCAAAAACGAGAATTACATGAAAGACTAAATAGACTTCCAGAAGAAAAAGGATTTGACAGACAATTTCAGGCAATACCAGACGCCATAAAGAAAAAAGCAATAAGAACTTATAAAATAAATACAGGAATTATGTTAAAAATCTCAGATATAGGAAATGAAAATGATATCAGTGCATATGAAGATGCGTATGGAAAAAAATATCTTAAAATAAGGTTAAGCGATGACCGCACTTTTCAGACATTTGCACGCAATAATGAAGACAATAGAGAGGAGTAGTTTCTTATGTTGGAAAGAATCCGAAATCAAATTACAGAGCTGAGAAAGGAAGAAGAACGGAGATATACATATGAGGCAGAGTTCAGTTTCAGCAAAGAACTTCCGGTACAATATTCAGAATGGATGAATACGATTTGGGATATTTCTAATAGAGACAAAATAAAAATTTATCTAGTTTCAGAGGGGGGAGAATCCTTTGATTTAAAAGAAAATGTAGAGGAAGAGTATGCAGAATTTCTTAAAGGTCTTGAAAGTGATGAAACAGTTGAGGTTAGCCTTACAATAGACAAAAAAATAGTAAATGGATATTTATCTGTATACTGCTTTGAAAAATTTGCTGAAGATATTAGTTCATTACCAATAGACAAAGTTTTAACAGCATTTTCGAATTTTATGAAAAAAGCTGGTCGGAGTATAACCTTTGAATTATTTGACAGTAGAGATATGTTTTATACAAAAACAATGTTCTTTCTGACGGCAGGAAGCAGACCACTGGATTTGGACTTTGATAGAACAAACAGATTACTGGAATGCAGAGAAAATGCATATTTTTATAATCAGGACAATTATGAATTACTTCCAGATGATTTTAAAATAGAAATTGGATACGAAGGAAACCCGCTCAAAGACTTATTCCTGAAAATGGAAACAATTTTGTCTGCTTGTTTACTGGCTTCAAACTCATTCATACAGGATGGTAAACTGAAACTTCAGATAATGGGGCAGCGTTCAATGGAATATCATGATACTCTTGAAAATATACAGGGAAATAATAATCTTTATAAAATCTACAATTGGATTTATTCAGGCGGCAGTATTGTTGATAAAGTGATTATAGCTAGGAATATTATATGTCTCCATTGTAAATATGAATCTTTGTTAAATATCAGTGATGGAGTAATGGCATCCATTCAAACGAATTACAATCTTTATTTGAGAGATAATGTAACTCAATATTTGGAATTAAAAAATAAAGTTGCAGAATTTATTACGGATATTGTATCGAGAACTGGAGAATATGCAACGGAGATGTTAGATAAGTTCAAGACAAATCTTTTGGCTATTTTGGGATTCCTGTTTTCTGTAATACTTGCGAACATCGTATCTGATCAGCCTTTGGACAATATTTTTACAAAAGACATCACAATTCTTTCAGAAATTGTTTTGATAGCCTCTTTTGGTTATCTTTTTATTAGCTATCAACAGTCAAAATATGAACTACAAAAAGTATATAGTAGTTATGACAAGCTAAAAGATTCTTACCGAGAAATACTAACAGAAGATGATATAAGAGAGTGTTTTCAGAATGATGACATAAAAACAGAAATGAAACGAACGATTGATAGATCTGTGCGAATATATCTCATAATTTGGGGTGGTATTTTGCTTTCGCTTCTGATATTGGTAGAATATATGAGTAGTGAACCTTTTATATGGCCTATTTTAAAATCTTTATTCCAAATAACAAAAAAATAGTGTGATCATACCGGTATATACCCAAAAGAAACTAAGTAGGAGTATACTGAGGGTCTGACCGTGCGTTCAGCAAAGGGTATATAGTCCGGTGGGTGGTCCCATCAAATAAGCTGTTAACCACAGCATTTGAAGCGAGTCTTGAGTCTGTTACGGTAACGTGCAGGCTAAGCGTAGACAGCAAGATAGCAGGGATAGCTATGGAGCACCGAAATCCCAAAGTATCAGAGGGTCGACACCGTGGTCTGGGTGGAAGACAATATATGCACTTATCGTTATGGTGAGATTTTGCATGCCTCTGCGGTGTTGTTGAAACTATTCATGTCAGACAGGGACTATATGTCAACTGGAGAGGACCTGCATTTTCTTTTCAGAGTGTGTAAATGAAAAGTATGTCCGCCAACCAAAAGAAAAAAGACAAACGAAATGCAGGTAGTCGGAGGCCCGAACAGTACCGGTGAAGGTATGAACAAAATAAATACTGGAGGGAAGTCGAGAGAGAACTGTGCCTCGCAGTTCTGGCCTGCGAAACTATATCAAAGAGGAAACATTAGCTATACACAGAGATAGGGGAACTAATGGAAACGAAATTGGCGAGAATATCACAATTATCAAAAGAAAACCCAGACATGGTCTTTACATCACTGGGGCATCTTATCAATAAGGAGATGCTTGAGAACTGTCATGTCCAGATGGATGGAACGAAAGCCGTAGGAATAGATGGAGTTACCAAAGAAGAATACGGAAGAAATCTGGAAGAAAATCTAGAAGCCCTTATAGAAAGTTTGAAGAAGAAATCCTATAAGCCTAAACCAGCAAGACTGGTAGAAATACCAAAGGATAATGGGAAGATGCGGCCACTTAGTATCTACTGTTATGAAGACAAGCTGGTACAGGAAGCACTGCGCAGGATACTGGAAGCAGTATTCGAGCCAATGTTTTATGATGAGATGATGGGATTCAGACCCAACAGGGGCTGCCATAAAGCAATCCGCAAACTAAACATAATGCTGGAAAGGAAACCGACGAATTATGTTCTGGATGCGGATATAAAAGGATTCTTCCAGCATCTTGACCATGAATGGATTGTGCGTTTTATAGAATCAAGGATCAAAGACCCGAATATCATCCGCCTTGTCAGACGAATGCTGAAAGCAGGAATTATGAATAACTATGAATTTGAAGCAACAGAGGAAGGAAGTGGACAAGGTTCCGTCTGCTCTCCGATAATTTCCTGTATCTATATGCACTATGTGCTGATATGGTGGTTCAGAGAGGTGGTAACGCCGATGTTAAAGGGATATGCAGGTCTGGTGGTCTATGCTGATGATTGTGCGCCACGAAGGCGGAAACTTGTGACATGATGTCAAACAAGTATAGCCATGCTGTGTGAATGATGATGGCAGGCCCATCGGAACCGCTATATAGGTGGAGGTTTCAAATCACTCTGAGGTGCTGTAGTCAAAAGCTATGGTACTGAGCGTCAGAGAAAAGGCTGTACAAAACAGTCAGGTGTGGACAGTGGAGATGAACGAAGCTGTGAACCACTTACGAAAACGTCGAAAGCGTAGAGACTCCATCAAAACCAGGGGGTCAGTCGTTAACCTGGGATAAGCATAACGGGAGCCTATTTACTGGTTATGCGGTGGACGGCGTAAAGGTGGCATGAACACTGTTCAGGCATTCATATGGAACGTGGGAACCTACGGGCTGGTGTTAAGGGAGAGTGCCAAGTGGACGAACCGCAAGGTACAGAGTACTGATACAGTCATAGGGGCAGAGTGGCTTGTAGTAGTGAAGAGGGTTTCTGAAAAGAAAACAGAGCGAAGAAGCCACAGTATCCAAGCAGAGTAAATAAGTCAACTTAGGAATAAGGAGGAGCTTATGAGCGAAGCAAAACAGTTTGATATTTCAAAGAAGGCTGTAATTGCAGCTTTTCAGGCGGTAAAGGAAAACGCAGGAAGTTACGGGGCAGATGAACAAACCATAAAAGAGTTTGAGGAGCATCTTAATAACAACCTGTATAAACTATGGAACCGGATGGCATCAGGAAGTTATTTCCCGAAGCCTGTAAGGGCAGTAGCAATACCCAAGAAAAATGGTGGAATCAGAATTTTGGGAATTCCAACAGTAGAAGACAGAATCGCACAAATGGTTGCGAAGATGTACTTTGAACCGCTGGTTGAACCAATGTTTTACAATGACTCATATGGATACCGTCCGAACAAATCTGCAATTCAGGCAGTAGGACAAGCAAGGGAAAGATGTTTTAAAAGAGACTGGGTATTGGAATTAGATATCAAAGGGCTCTTTGATAACATCAAACATGGATATCTGATGTACATGGTTGAGAAACATACGCAAATAAAATGGCTGATACTTTATATAAAACGTTGGCTTACAGTGCCGTTCATCATGAGTGATGGCTCGGTTGCTGAACGCAGGTCAGGAACACCTCAGGGTGGAGTTATCAGTCCTGTGCTTGCAAATCTATTTCTTCACTATGTATTTGATGACTTTATGACAAAAGCATATCCGAACATCTGGTGGGAAAGATATGCTGATGATGGAGTACTGCACTGCCAATCGTACAAGCAGGCTGCATTTATAAAGCAGAAACTGGAAGAACGTTTTCAGCAGTTTGGATTGGAACTGAATAAAGAAAAGACACGTATTGTCTACTGCAAGGATAACCGAAGGCCACAAAACTATAGTTGTACCCAATTCACTTTTCTGGGATATACGTTCAGACCAAGGCTAAATAAGAATAAAGAAGGAAAGTTCTTTGTAGGCTTTACGCCTGCGGTCAGTGAAAAAGCCAAAACTGCTATGAAACAGAAGATCAGAGAATGGAAGATACAGTTAAAGGCGGATCTCTCATTAAAAGATATTGGGAACATGATAAACAAAGTAGTGCAAGGATGGATTAACTACTACACACACTATTATAAGTCAGAATTTTATGAGGTGTTGCGTTATATCAATCAATGTCTGATTAAATGGGTACGACGAAGTTATAAAAAGAAAAACACGAGAAGCAGAGCCGAGCACTGGCTTGGTGCAGTAGCCAGAAGAGACAGAAACTTGTTTGCACACTGGAAATTTGGAATATTACCATCTGTTGGAGAGGGAGCCGTATGAGTCGAGAGGCTCACGTACGGTTCTGATGGGGACTCAAGGGGAGGTTCCTTGGGTCTACCTACTTTGTGGTGACATTCCAATACAAATCAGATGCAGTATGGTTCTATGAACACTTAAAACATAGAATGGGACACTTTGGATTAAGCCTTGAAGAAGAAAAGAGCAGGCTGATAGAGTTCGGACGATACGCAAAGGAAAGATGCAGTAAAAGTGGAACGAAGCCAGGTACCTTTACTTTCCTAGGTTTTACACACTACTGTTCCAAAAGCAAGAATGGTAGATTCAGAGTGAAGAGGAAAACCAGTAAGAAGAAGTTTGCGAAGAAATGCAGAGAAATAAATCAACTGATGGGACACATGAAAACATGGAAACTGAAAGAGATTACTGCTAAACTCAATCAGATACTGACTGGTTATTACCATTACTATGGAATCACAGACAATACAGAAAGAATAACAGCATTTCGATACCACGTAATGAAAAGTTTATTCTACTGTCTAAATCGGAGGAGTCAAAAGAAAAGCTACAACTGGGTAGAATTTCTGAATATGATAGATAACAGCTATCCATTGGTAAGACCCCGAATATATGTCAGTGTATATAATTGATAAATGTGAACGATTCGTTTCGCAAAGAGCCGGATGCGGGAAAGCCGCAAGTCCGGATTCTGTGAGGGGCGTACGACCGCAAGGGGTGCGTCTACTCGACCCATGAAATACCCGGGGATTTATATGAAGGATATTGATAAAAGTGCTTTGTAAGAATCAGGTAGTTTTGGTATAATTCATTGTAAATGAAAATATAACCGAATCAGGTAAGTCCTCTGCGGAGGTTGCAAAAAGCGATAAGCAGTGGGTGGGAACTTGCTTGTATCAGGAGGATTGTAAGCTCCTTCTGATAAACTGCGAATATCCGATTGACAGGCAGTTAAAATCAGGATTCATGAGATGGGGAGAGATAGATAGTGGACATTTATCAGATTATTATTACACATAATCGAAGCTGGACGATCAGGGAAATTATTGCTTTTGCAGTGGTTTTCCTGATGGCCGTTTTTCTGGCAGCAGTATTATTAAGGCTGCATAAAATAGTGATCATTCAGGCAGTCTGTGGACTGTTGCTTCTGACGTTTCTTTCAATTGTATTTGGTTCTACTGTTTTTACGAGGACTCCGGGGATCAGGCAGTATCAGCCGGAGGTATTCTGGTCATGGAAGGAAATCCTGGGGATTGGTACATGTGGCAGACTGGGAAGTACTACGGGAGATGGTTTACTGCAGGAGAATCTGTTGAATATTCTGCTACTTTTTCCGGCAGGGATTTTATTGCCGGGGGTGACAGGCAGAAAACTGAAATGGTGGATGGGATTGCTTGTGGGAATTGCGGTATCATCTGCTATCGAGATTAGTCAGCTGCTGCTTTGCAGAGGGTTGTTTGAGTTTGACGATATTATTCATAATAGTTTGGGATGTATGCTGGGGTCTTTGTTGGGGAATAGGATGTTAAGGTTGGTACATGGAAAGTAAAGGGCAGGACCAGATGAAAAACTGACAAGTCATCTTGAATTGCGATTTCAGGAAGGTCACGTTCAAAACTTAACAGTTTTTGTGAAGCATTTTGAAAACCGTCCCTGCTATCAGCAGGGGCGGCTTTCATTTGTGCGCCTATTTATTGTTTTCGCTGACATGAAGATAGTTCATAAGCGCAACCTGAAAAATTTTGGAACAATTGACTCCGTTCACAGCAATGCCTTTTTGACGTAAAATTGTTTATAACAGTAAAAATGTTTAACAAAATCTGTTAAAATGCTATAATGCAGATATGAAACAGAAAATTTTGAAAAAATCCATAATGTATGATAAAAGGATTACTATAAACTGGTACTGTGAAAATACGACAGAAGAGGAGTAAAAAGATGTTATATATAGGAAATCACACAAGCTCATCCCGGGGCTACCTTGCAATGGGGAAGCAGATGCTGGCAAATGGCGGTAACACATTTGCATTTTTTACCAGAAATCCAAGAGGAGGGAAAGCCAAAGACATTGATCCGCAGGATGTGCAGGCATTTGGGCAGCTGGCAGAGGAGAATCATTTTGGAAAGCTGGTGGCTCATGCGCCTTACACTATGAACTGCTGTGCTGCCAAAGAAAACCTCAGGGATTTTGCCAGGGAAATCATGGCAGATGATCTGAGACGTCTGGAAATGACACCGGGAAATTATTACAATTTTCATCCGGGCAGTCATGTAGGACAGGGTGCAGAAGTAGGAATCAGTAAAATTGCAGAAATTCTCAATGAAGTGCTGACAAAAGATCAGAGTACGATTGTACTTCTGGAAACTATGTCAGGAAAGGGCACAGAAGTAGGAAGAAATTTCGAAGAACTTCGTCAGATCATTGACAGGGTGGAGTTAAAAGATAAATTAGGTGTTTGCCTGGATACCTGTCATGTCTGGGATGGTGGATATGATATTGTAAACGATCTTGACAGCGTATTTGAAGAATTTGACCGGATAATAGGTCTGGACAGACTAAAAGCCATCCATTTAAATGACAGCATGAATCCCCTTGGCAGCCATAAGGACCGCCATGCCAGAATCGGAGAAGGTGAAATAGGACTGGAGGCACTTGTCCGCGTGATCAATCATCCTGCCACAGAGGGAATTCCGTTTATTCTGGAGACACCAAATGATGATGAGGGATGGACTCATGAAATTGCGTTGCTCAGAAATGAGTATAAACAGAAATGAGTATAAATATATCTGCTCGAATCAGGAAGATAAATTGGGGCGTGCTGACAAGTTGTAAGTGCAAATCGAAAGAGCAGGAGTGAAATCAAAAGGAAGGAATGCAGGAAAGATCAGAGATGCAGCAAAGACAAGGATATCAGGCAGTAGAGAAGCTGAGAGAAACACTGGACGAGAAGTATCTGTGGGAGGTTATTTTACTCTATGCAGGTGAGAGTTTCAAAACCTATACAGGGCTTCCGTTCACTTATGAAGTAAGAAAGGGTCGGAATGGAGACTACACAAGGGAATTGTGGATCGACCGTAGGGAGAACAGTAAGAGTCTGGCGTTAAGTTCAGTGCTGCTGGCATTGAGAAACATAAAGAAGGTGGGAGCCGTGGTTGACAGACCCAAAGCTCTGGGCGACATCCGCGGAGTGAGTTATATATATGGAATATTCTACCGCTTTGGGCTGATCGATGTGCCGGATACAGCCAGGCAGAAGATGAAGTTCACAGGATATATTTTTTAGGAGGAAAGGTATGAACAAGAAGAGAAACGTGGATTCTGGGAGAAAGTCTGCAAGACCGGATTACATTCAGAAAACAATATCACAGAAAAGTTCAGGAAAACGCAGTGGAAAAGTTTTTTTCCCCAAAACCCTCATAAAGACTGGGGGGATTATAATTTTTGTACTTCTGCTTGGGTTTGCAGGAAACAAGTTTTTCCTGTCTGTCAGCAAAACAGACAGCGGGAAGGTGAAGGCCGTATCAGCTTCAGGTGCAGATGAGGAAAAAGAAGGCAGGATAATCGAAAAAACTAAAAAAACTAAAGAAATTAAAGAAACCAAAGATGTGGTTGAAATGCAAAAGACTAAAGAGATTAATTTTCAGCCTCATTGTGTGGATTCTACAAAACCGGAAAATCTGATCAGCTATACTAATATTGAGGTGGATGGAAACGTACTTGAAAATATTGGAGATTATAAGGCTGATGGTGATATTTCCTTTAATATAGGACAGGATTATACAGATGTGGATGGGATCGTCACATTTCGCGGAAACAGTTTTCGTGATACCCCTTCCCATGGTTATGCAGATATGACTGATTTCAGGCTGAACAAACTATGGTCTGCAGATACAGGTTCTCTTTCTTCGGGCAGTGCCGTCTGGACAGGAAGTGGCTGGACAGGACAGCCGCTTATGATGAAATGGCCAAAAGAGGTCAAAGCACATATGAATATGACAGAGAAAGCAAAGGCAGATGATGAACTGGTTGAGGTGATTTATGCCTGTATGGATGGGTATGTGTATTTTCTGGATTTGAGAACGGGAGAAAAGACACGTGACCCATTATATCTGGGATATACTTTTAAGGGTGCGGGTGCCCTTGATCCGAGAGGATATCCGATTATGTATGTTGGCGCCGGATATAACAGCAACGAAGGAACTGCAAAGGTATTTGTAGTAAACTTGCTGGATTGTAGTGTTATGTATACTTTTGGAGACAATGATGAGTTTTCACTCAGAGGAAGTCTGAGCTTTTTTGACGGATCAGCACTTGTGGATGCAGAGACAGATACCCTGATCTATCCGGGAGAGAACGGAATCCTGTATCTGATCAGGCTGAATACAAAATATGATCTGAACAGTGGGACTTTATCCATTGATCCGGGCAGAACTGTAAAATGGCGCTACTATGGAACAAGAAGCAGTACAGAGTCTTTCTGGCTTGGAATGGAAGACAGTGCGGCAATCTATAAAGGCTATATATTTATGACCGATAATGGGGGAAATCTTATGTGTCTGGATCTGAACACTCTTCAGCTGGTATGGGTTCAGGATACATTGGATGATTCTAATTCAACGCCTGTTCTGGAAATCGAAAAAGGACATCTGTATCTGTATGTAAGTACTTCCTTCCGGCTTGGATGGAGAAGTTATGACACAGCCACTGTCCCTGTCTGGAAGATTGATGCAGAAACCGGTGAGATCGTGTGGCATACAGATTATGAATGTACTACTGATGACGGTGTTTCCGGTGGAGTTCAGTCTACGATTGCCTGTGGAAAGAACAGCCTTGCCGATTATATATATGTGACAGTGGCAAAGACCTCTGACAATGCATCCGGAGTTCTTGCCTGTCTGAGAAAATCTGACGGATCTAAAGCATGGGAGGATTCTTCCTCATATGCCTGGTCTTCTCCGGTGTGCGTTTATAACAAAGACGGATCAGGAAAGGTTCTTTATTGCAACAGTACAGGCGATATCCGCCTTCTTGATGGTAAAACAGGTAAACAGGAAGATGTATTATCTGTCAGCGAGGGCGTGATAGAGGCTTCCCCGGCTGTCTACGATAACTATGCGGTTGTAGGCACCAGAGACTGTAAAATATGGGGAATCAGGTTACAGTAAATAGCAATATTTATTTGCTTTCTCCCATTCTTTATTAACTTGTCATTTATCGCACTAAATGGTAAAATTTAAATATCTTACAGTTTTACGGCACAATATTTTGAAAAAACTGAAAACAAAGGAGAGGAAGCGATGGAAGAGAGAAATAACAGACTGCTGAATGCGAAGCTGAACAAGTATATTGTTCCGGGGATTATGATGTCTCTGGCGCTTCAGCTGGGAAATATCGTAGATACGATATTTGTAAGTAACCTGATCGGGGTGGAGGCAATGTCTGCAGTTACCCTGAGTCTGCCTGTGGAGACGATCGTTCAGCTGACAGGATACTGCCTTGGTATCGGCGGTTCCATAGCAGTGGGAAACATGCTTGGCAAACGAGACAAAGAAGGGGCATCGAAATTGTTTTCTGCCACATTTATAGTAACACTTGTGGTGGGAATCATTTTTTCAATCTGCGCCCTTCCTGCAGCAGAACCTGTTGCCAGACTTCTGGTATCAGGTGACGGTGTCCTGACCGGTTATACCAGAGATTACATACGTGTAAGTATGCTGGGGGCACCGGTGATCGGAATTGGACTGATGATGGTCAATTATCTTGGTGTGGAGAATCATCCGGAGCTGGCATCAGCCTACCTTATCGCAGCCAATGTGATCAATCTTGTGCTGGACTATATATTCCTCAGATATACTCCTCTGGGGATTACAGGTGCATCCTTATCAACTGTTCTTGGTTTCCTGTTTGCAATGGGAATTTTTGTGCTTTATATCCGCTCTGATAAGCGAAACCTCCACCTGATCCTGCTAAAGCCGGGCGAACTTGGAATCACAAAGGAAGCAATCATCACAGGCGTGCCAATGCTGATCTTTATGGCAGCTAATTTTGTAAAGGCGCTTGGACTGAATACCATTATCATGAACCAGCTGGGCGAGGAAGGTATGGCAGTATTTACTGTCTGTGACAATGTGCTGCTGATCGTCGAGATGCTTACAGGCGGAATCATCGGTGTGATCCCCAATGTGGCAGGAATCCTTTTTGGAGAGAAGGACTACGTGGGAATCCGGGTTCTCTGTAAAAAGATGCTGAAATACAGTTACATCCTGCTGGCTGTGATCTTTGTCCTTATTATGCTGTTTACCGAGGAAATCACTGTCATGTTCGGAAGCGGCGGTGGCGAGCTGGGCAGCCATATGGTCCAGGCGCTGCGCATCTTTGCTTTGTGTGTGGCACCTTATCTGTGGAATAAGTTTATTATCAGCTATTACGAGTCCATTGAGGAGACAGCCATTGCAAGTTTTGCCACATTTCTGGAGAATGCGGTGGTAGTTCTGCCTGCAACCCTGGTGGGAATCCTTGTATGGAAACAGATTGACGGGATCGGTATCGACGGAATTGCAGCAGGATTTGTTGCCACTGAGATCATAACTGCAGTTGCAGCCTGTATTTTCAGAAAAATCAGGCATAAGAATACAAGCTTTTATATTGTTCCTGACAAAAATCCGGGGATTAATCTGGATTTTTCCATTAAGAGTACCATGGAGGAAGCACAAACGGTTCATAAGAGGATCATAGAGTTCTGCCAGGAACAGGGAGCTTCTAAAAGCAAGGCAAATCTTGCCGCAGTGTGTGCGGAGGAAATGACTGTAAATATTATACGATTCGGGGGAAAAACCTCCAACTGGATCGACATTAACCTCTGTCTGGAGGATGATCTCTGCAGACTGAGGATCAGAGATAACGGTGTAAATTTCAACCCTCTGGAATATCAGTATGACAGTGAAGACTTTGATATACATGGGATTGAACTTGTCAAGAAGGTATCAAAATCCATGGATTATATTCGTGCGATTGATATGAATAATACCATAATATCTTTTTAGGAGGTACATGAAAATGAAAAATATTAATGAAAGGAACAATTTTGTTTTTGAGTTTCGGCCGGTAACAGAATTGTTCGAGGAACAGGTGAAGCTTCATCCAGAGAAATGTGCAGTTGTCTCCGGCAAAGAGAGCTTCACCTATGCACAGCTCAACGAACGGGCCAACAGGATTGCCAATGCACTTGTGGAAAAAGGTGTCAGACGGGAGATCATCGTAGGTGTGGTTCTTGAGAGATGCTGTGATTTCTATGCAGTGCGACAGGGTATCCTGAAGGCAGGAGGCGCATTTGCAGTTGCCACACCGGATTATCCTGATGACAGGATCCGGTATATTTTTGAGGATTCAGGAGCTCCTTTTATTATCACAACAAAGGAGATCGCAGAGGAACGAAGGGAACTGTTTGCTAAGCTTCCCTGTACAGTACTTCTGATCGAGGAACTTCTGGAGAATGAGAATACAGAGAATCCTCAGGTAAAGATCGGGGAGCATGATCTTTGTTATTGTATCTATACTTCCGGTTCCACAGGCAAGCCCAAGGGTGTGCTGATCGAACATATCAACCTTGCCAATTTTGTAAATCCGGATCCGAAAAATGCGGAAACTTATGGTTATGTAAGCAGAGGAAGTGTATCTCTTTCCATGGCAGCCATGACCTTTGATGTGTCTGTTCTGGAGGAATTTCTGCCACTTACCAACGGGATGACTGCGGTGATCGCCTCTGATGAGGAGATTCTGAATCCTCTTATGCTGGGTGAGCTGATCGTCAGAAATAAAGTGGATATTATGACCACAACTCCTACTTACCTGTCCAATATGATCGATCTGCCCCAGCTTGAAAAAGCAGTTTCTCAGATTAAGGTGTTTGATGTAGGTGCAGAGGCTTTTCCTCCGGCTCTGTATGACAAGATTCGCAGAGTAAACCCGGATGCTTACATTATGAATGGTTATGGACCTACGGAAACTACCATCAGCTGTACCATGAAGGTAATTACGGACAGCAGAAACATTACCATTGGTACGCCTAACGGTAATGTGAAGGTATATATTGTAGATAAAGAGAATAAGATCCTTCCGGACGGAGAGACCGGAGAGCTTGTGATCGCAGGACTGGGCGTTGGCAGAGGTTATATGAATCTGCCGGATAAAACAGAGGCTGTATTCATTGATCTTAACGGAGAGAGAGCTTATAAGACCGGTGACCTTGCAAGGATCAGCCCTGAGGGTGAGATTGAATTTTTCGGAAGAATAGACAATCAGATCAAGCTTCGCGGTCTGAGGATTGAGCTTGGTGAGATCGAGGAGGTGATCAATTCCTATGAGGGAATCATTACCAGCATTACTCTGCCTGTAGATAACAAATTCCTCTGCTGCTATTTTATGGCTGACCGCCAGATCAATACAGAGGAGCTTTCTGCCTATGCATCAGAGTCCCTGGCTCATTATATGGTTCCTGAGGTTTTTGTCCAACTGGAAAAGATGCCTGTGACACAGAATGGCAAAATTGATAAGAAAGCACTGCCAAAGCCGGCTGCACAGCCAAAGAATCTGAAAGAACCCCAGACTCCTATGCAGAAGAAGATTTTTGAAATCGTTGCAGACGTTGTGGAGAATGATTTTTTTGGAACTGACACAAGTTTTTACAGGGTGGGGCTGTCTTCTATCAGTGCCATGAAGCTTTGTATTCTGATCTCAGAGGAATTCGGAGTGACTGTGAAAACCAGTGATATCCACGAAAACAATACGGTGGAGAAACTGGAAAAATATGTGATGCTTGCACCGAAGATCAGAACCTATGAAAAGAGAGAAGTTTACCCTCTTACCGGCTCCCAGAAGGGTATTTTTGCAGAGTGCATGAAGAATCCTGAGAGTACGGTATACAATATTCCGTTCCTGTTTGAACTGGAAAGCTCTGTTGACGTTCAGAAGCTGTCAGATGCCATTTCTCAGATGATCGCTGCACATCCGTATCTGCTGACAAAGGTTTATTTAAGTGACAGCGGAGAGATGGTGCAGAAGCCTTGTGAGGAAGCCTTTGTACCAGAGGTGGTCCGGACCACAAATGAGCAGTTTGAAAAGATGAAAGATGAGCTGGTGCGTCCCTTTAAGCTGGAAAAGGGACGGCTGTTCCGGGCGGGGATTTATGTGACAGAAGACAGGAAATATCTTTTTACAGATTTCCACCATATCCTGGCAGATGGTAATTCCTATGATATTATTTTTGAGGATATCGATCGGGCCTATCTGGGTGAGAAATTGGAGAAAGAATCCTACACAGGCTTTGATGCTGCCCTTGATGAAGAACAGCAGATGAAAGAGGGAAAATATAAGAAGGCCGAGAAATATTATGACAGTATTTTCGAGGGAATTGAGACAGAATCCCTGCCTCTTCCTGACTGCTCAGGAAAGATTCCTGAGAGAGGATATCTGTCGATGCCTGTGGACACCGGAGAGTCTCTGGTACTTTCTGCCTGCGAGAAGCTGGGGGTTACTCCAAACATTCTGTTTACAGGTGTATTCGGCATTCTCATGAGCAGATATTCCAATTCCGAGGAGAGTCTTTTTGCAACTATTTATAATGGAAGAAATGATTCCAGACTGGAGAATACAGTCTGCATGCTTGTAAAGACTCTGCCGGTTTACTGTTCCTGTGATCCGAAAGTCACCATACAGGCCTATATGACAGAGCTCTCTGAGCAGATTCTTTCTTCCATGGCAAATGATATTTTTCCGTTCTCTGATATCTGTGCAAAGTACGGGATTAATTCTGATCTGGTATTTGCATATCAGGCAGAGCTTGGGGATGATTTCCCAATCGGGGATACTGTTGCCAGGGGCCATGACCTTTCTCCGGATATGTCAAAGATGCCTCTGTTGATCCAGGTAAGAGAATACGATCATAAATATGTGCTTACTGCAGAATACCGCAGTGACATGTACAGTGAAGCCTTTGTACGTGGAATATTGGAATCCTATGAGGCAGCTATGGATTCCCTGCTGAAAGCAAAATATATTTCGGAAGTTTCTGTTCTTTCCCAAAATGGAGCGGACAAAATTGCGGAATTTAATAATACTGCCTGCGAATATGACAGAAGTAAGACCATCGCTGATATGTTTGAGGAGCTGGTACAGACCATTCCTGACCATACGGCTGTGGTATTTAAGGATAAAAAATATACTTACAGAGAACTGGATGAGATCAGCGACAGACTTGGAAAATATATCGCCTCCCAGGGAATCGGCAGTGAGGATGTTGTTTCCATTCTGATCCCCCGCTGTGAATATATGGCGATCGCGCCGATGGGCGTGATAAAGGCAGGTGCAGCTTACCAGCCTCTGGATCCAACCTATCCCAGGGACCGCCTGATGTACATGATGGAGGATTCTTCTGCAAAGCTTCTCATTGCTGACAGAGAGCTTCTTCCTCTGGTAGACGGATATAAAGGACCGGTGCTGTTTACAGATCAGATCTGGCAGCTGGAGGATAGGGATGTTGTGCTTAAGAAGCCGCAGCTGCATGATCTGTTTATCCTTTTGTATACTTCCGGTTCCACAGGTGTGCCAAAGGGCTGTATGCTGGAATATGGAAATATTACTGCTTTTTGTCACTGGTTCAAGAGATATTATGGCATAGATTTGGAGTCCAGGATAGCTGCATATGCTTCCTTTGGTTTTGATGCCTGCATGATGGATATTTACGGTGCCATCACAAACGGTGCACAGCTTCACATTATTCCGGAGGAGATCCGTCTGGATTTTATTGGACTGCAGCGCTATTTTGAGGAAAATGGCATCACGCATTCCTTTATGACTACTCAGGTGGGAAGGCAGTTTGCGCTGGAGATGGATTGTAAGAGCCTGAGATATCTTTCTGTAGGAGGAGAGAAACTGGTTCCATGTGAGCCGCCAAAAGATTATAAGTTTATCAATGCTTATGGACCTACAGAGGCGACTATTTTTACGACTGTATTTGAAGTGGACAAATATTATCCAAATGTCCCGATCGGAAAAGCACTTGACAATGTGAAGCTTTATATTACAGACAAGCTGGGGCATATGCTTCCTCCCGGTGCATGCGGAGAGCTGATGATCACCGGCTGGCAGGTTTCCAGAGGATATCTTAACAAGCCGGAAAAAACTGCCGAGGTCTATACAAAGAATCTTTATGATGATACACCGGGATACGAAGTGATGTATCATTCAGGTGATGTGGCAAGATTTCTTCCGGATGGAAATATCCAGATCATTGGCAGAAAGGATTCCCAGGTTAAGATCAGAGGTTTCAGGATTGAGCTTTCTGAGGTTGAGGAAGTGATCCGCAGATATGAGGGCATCAGGGATGCCACTGTAGTTGCCTTTGATGATCCAAATGGTGGAAAATATATTGCTGCTTATGTGGTATCGGACAGCACTGTTGATATCAATGCCCTGAATGATTTTATTAAAGAGACAAAGCCTGCCTATATGGTACCTGCAGTTACCATGCAGATTGACAAAATTCCTCTGAACCAGAACCAGAAGGTAAATAAAAAGGCTCTTCCTCTGCCTGAGAAAAAAGCAGCGGAGATCATTAAGCCTGAGAATGAGGTTCAGCAGATATTATTTGACTGTATCGCAGAGGTTCTGGGGTATACGGATTTTGGGATTACCACAGATATTTATGAGGCAGGTCTGACATCCATCACTGCCATTAAGCTGAATATCCTGATCTCCAAAGCCTTTGACATTGTGATCAAAACTTCAGATATTAAGAATCATCCTACTATCCGAATGATGGAGGAATTTGTAAAAACTGCGGGAAAAGAAAGCAAAAGGGAAGTACAGGAAAGTTATCCTCTTACCAACACTCAGGAGGGGATTTTCATTGAGTGTACTGCAAATATGGGTTCTACCATTTACAATATCCCGTATCTGTTAAAGCTTGATAACAAGGTGGATCTGGACAGACTGGCAGAAGCCATTGACAGTACTGTTGAGGCGCATCCTTATCTGAAAACCCGTCTGTTTATGGATGACAACGGAAATGTACTTCAGAAACGAAACGATGGGCTCAGTTATAAAACACCGATTTTAAACGGAATGAACAGAGACACTCTGGTACGTCCATATATGTTGTTTAATGAACAGCTTTTCCGGTTTGAAATCTACAGAACCTGTGATGGCAATTATCTGTTTCTGGACCTTCACCACATTGTTGCCGATGGTACATCTCTGGCTATTATAATTAATGATATTAACAGAGCTTACAGCGGTGAGAAGCTGGAACCGGAAGGTTATACTTCCTATGATCTGGCACTGGATAACAGAGATGCCCTGGCAGGTGATATCTATAAAAATGCAGAGAATTATTATAAGTCAGTATTTGAACATGCAGGTGGAAGCATCAGCTTCTATCCGGACAAAAACGGTGCGGCTCCAACAGCAGAACTTTACCACAGAGAGACCAGATCCATTTCCGTGCAGAATGTGAAGGAATTCTGTAAAAAGCATGGAATCACGGAGAATGTATTCTTCATTTCCGCTTTTGGTATCACACTTGGAAAATATAATTTCAAAAAGGATGCTGTATTTACCACTATTTACCATGGAAGAAACGATTCCAGACTTTCGGAAACAGTGGGTATGCTGGTAAAAACACTCCCTGTTTTCTGTGATTTCTCAGGAACAGCCAAAGATTGCTTAAGCGGTGTACAGAAACAGCTGATCGATTCCATGAACAACGATATTTATCCTTTCTCACAGATCAGCCATGAGTTTGATATTAAGGCAGATGCCATGGTTATTTACCAGGGCGACAATTTTGCTTTTGACACCATTGGCGGGGAATATGCACAGGAGGAGCCTGTCAGCCTGAACATGGCAAAGGCACCGGTTTCTGTCAGCATTTCCATTGAAAAGAACAGATTTGTCTTTGAGATTGAGTACAGAGGGGATATGTACCATGAGGAAACTATCCGGTATCTGGCTGACAATCTGGAAACCACTGCAGAGGGAATCTTAAGGGAATGCGATCCGGCTGATATCCGGCTGATGTTTGAGGAAAAAACTCAGATGGAGGATATTCCGGAACATGCAGGAAAGACCTTCATAGATCTGTTTAAGGAGATGGCTGCCAGATATCCGGACAGACCGGCAGTGCGGGATGACTCCGGAGATTTTACCTACAGAGAGTTGGACAGAATGTCTGATTATATTGCTCAGAAGCTTACGGAAAACGGATTTGGCCCGGAACAGGCTGCAGGTATCCTGTGCGGCAGGACAAAGGAATATACAGTAGCCTATGTGGGTGTTATGAAAGCCGGCGGAGCCTATGTTCCTCTGGATCCGGAGTATCCACAGAGCAGAATTGAATATATGCTGAAGGATTCAGGAGCAAGAAATCTCCTTGTGATCGATCAGTATCAGAATCTTGTGGAATTTTATGACGGAAATGTGATCAGTCTGGACAGTGTGGCAGATGAGGCTGAGGATTTTGAACTTTCTGCAGAGCTTATTTCTCCGAAACCGGAGAACCTTGCCTATATGATCTATACCTCAGGCTCCACAGGAAAGCCAAAGGGTGTTATGATCGAGCACAGAAATCTGTTGAACCTGATCGAATATATCACACTGAGCAGAAATACTTCACCGGATGACATTGTGGCAGAGTTTGCAAGCTTCTGTTTCGATGCGTCAGTGATCGATTTGTTTGCACCTCTTACCGCAGGAGCAGTCCTGTATATTTTACCGGAGAGTATCCGTAAGGACGCCATTGCCATAAGCAGATATATAAAGGAAAAAGAGATCACCACCGTAACCTTCCCTACCCAGATGGGAGAACTGGTTACAGAACTTCTGGAGGATGCACCTGCTCTTAAATTTGTTACACTTGGCGGCGAGAAATTCAAGCATTACCGTAACCGTACCTATCAGATGATCAATGGCTACGGTCCTACAGAGAATACGGTTTCTTCCACAGAGTTTTTGGTAGACAGACAGTATGACAACATCCCGATCGGAAAATCACAGCGGAATGTGCGCAGCTACATTGTGGATGAGAATCTGAACCGGCTTCCGGTGGGTGCGTCCGGCGAACTTTGTCACGCAGGAAGGCAGCTTGCCAGAGGATATCACAATCTTCCGGAAAAAACAGCATCTGTGTTTGTAGAAAATCCATTTGCTGTATGTGAGCAGGAAAGCCGTCTTTACAGGACCGGTGATATGGTCCGCATGAAAGGTGACGGAAATATTGAGTACATAGGCCGGATCGATTCACAGGTGAAGATCAGAGGATATCGTGTGGAGCTTGGTGAGATCGAAGGTGCCCTTCTGAAACATGAGCTGGTGAAAAATGCAGCCGTTACAGTAATTGAAAAGGGTGGAAATAAATATATCACAGCTTATTATACAGGAGAAGCCATCCCGGAGGATGAACTGAAGACCTTCCTGGAGCCGCTGATCCCGGATTATATGATGCCGTCTTTCTTTGTCAGCATTGAGGAAATGCCTGTGACACCGGGCGGTAAGATTGATAAAAAAGCACTGCCAATGCCGGAGGTAACCACGAACACTGCCAGCTATGTAGAGCCGGTTACTGCAGCTCAGAGAGCACTCTGTGAGATTTTTGAGAAAGCACTGGGAATTGAAAGAGTAGGGATTGAGGACAACTTCTTTGAGCTGGGCGGATCTTCCCTTACTGCATCCAAGGTTGCTGTTATGTGTCTGTCAAAGAATATTTCACTGGTATATGCGGATATTTTCAAATATCCTACTGTACGGGAACTTGCAGCTTTGGTTGATGATGACGGAGTTACAGAGGCTGCACAGAGCAAGAATGAATTTTCGGATTATAACTATAACAGGATCCAGAATGTGATCAGCGCAAATACAGAAGAAAATGCAGACCGGATCACAAAGGAAAAGCTGGGAGATATTATGGTCACAGGTGCCACAGGTTTCCTGGGGATCCATGTCCTTAAAGCATTCCTTGACAATTATGACGGTAAGGTTTACTGTCTTGTACGTAAGGGCAAATATGAATCGCCTGAAAAGCGAATGATGAACATGCTGATGTACTATTTTGATGATCCATACAAAGAGCTGTTTGAAAGCCGTATTATCTGTGTGGATGGGGATATTACCTCAAAGGAACAGGTAACAGGATTTTCAGAATACAAATTCAGCACCATCATTAACTGCGCTGCCTGCGTAAAGCATTTTGCGGCTGATGATGTACTGGAAAGAATTAATGTGCAGGGTGTGGAAAATCTGATCGATTTCTGTAAGAATAACGGCCGCAGACTGATCCAGATTTCTACGGTTTCCGTTGCGGGAGAAGGTTCTGACGGTGTTCCGCCAATGTCCAGAGTTTTCTGTGAGAATGATCTGTACATCGGACAGAATATTACCAACGAATATATCCGCACCAAATTCCTGGCAGAGAGGGCGGTTCTGGAAGCAGTTTCCGAGGGACTGGACGGCAAGGTGGTCCGGGTAGGTAATCTGATGAGCCGAAACTCTGACGGTGAGTTCCAGATTAATTTCATTACCAATGGATTCCTTCGCAGCCTGAGAGGTTATGTGGCTGTAGGTAAATTCCCTATGGGCGGTATGCATGAGGTGGCAGAATTCTCACCGATTGATTCTACTGCGCTGGCAGTTCTGAGACTGGCTCAGACCGACCGGAGATTTACTGTATTCCATGCATGCAACAGCCATCATATTTATATGGCAGACCTGATCTACGCAATGCGCAGCTATGGATTCAGGATTGATATTGTAAGAGATGAGGAGTTTGAGGCAGCAGTGAAGGAATTTGCAAAGACCGGTCAGGATTCTGATGCGGTTTCCGGACTGATCGCCTATACCTCACATAATGAAAATGAAATCTATACCATTGATTACAGCAATCGTTTTACAGCACAGGTTCTGTACAGGCTGGATTATAAATGGCCGGTTACAGATGACAGATATCTGGAAAATGCAATTGCAGCACTTGACAGACTTACATTTTTTGATTGATTCAGGAGGGAAAATTACAATGGAAATTATCACAAAAACAGAAGGTAACAAAGCAACTATGGAAATCAGCGGATGGCTTGATACACAGACAGCTCCCCAGTTAGGGGAGGCTCTGTCCGGACTTGAAGACAGCATCACAAGTCTGGTATTTGATTTTACAAATCTGGAGTATATTTCATCTGCAGGCTTACGTCAGGTGATCGTAGCCTACAAAAAAATGGCTCAAAAGGATGGATTTAAGATCATCAATGTTTCTGATGAGGTTTACGATGTATTCAGCCTTACAGGGTTTGACAGCAAGATCGATATTCAGAAGAAGTAACTGTTGATCAGATGCAGAAATTATACAGGATCAATATTAATCATTTTGAGGATCCGCTTAAGAATGAAAGGCTTCTGGATCTGGTTGGGATCAGAAGAAGAGAAAAGGTCATCAGGTATCGTATGCCTGATGACCGCAAAAGAAGTCTGGGTGCAGGGATCATCATCAGAAAAATCCTCGATGAAAACGGGCTTACGGAAAGCTGCCTGAGATATTCTGACAATGAAAAGCCGGTTGTGGATGGCCTTTTTTTTAATGTATCTCATGCGGGGGACTATGTTGTGGGTGTGCTGTCAGACTGCGAAGTCGGGTGCGATATTGAGAAAAATGCCAATGCGCCTCTTGAGGTGGCAGAACATTATTTCTACCATTCAGAGCTTGCTTACATCAAGGCTGCGAAGAACAAAGATAAGGCGTTTTTTACGCTCTGGACATTAAAAGAAAGTTATATGAAAATGACAGGCAGAGGCATGAGCCTTCCTTTGGATTCTTTTGAAGTGGTTCCCACAGCAGAGGGGTTTGTCCTCGGAAAATCCTCAGAAAGGCCATGCTTTTTTGAGACAATGGAATTTGACGGTTATATTTTCTCGGTCAGCAGTGAGAGGGCTTTTTCTCTTCACAATCCATTGGAAATTGCTTTTGACGATATTTATGTATGATCACAGATGATTTTTCAGACACGCTCTAGAGTTCCAATCAGACAGGAAAGCGTATATGTCAGATATTGCTTCTGCTGTACGGGAGAACTGAGGAAGGCATCGGAGCAGGTAAACCAGGTGTAACAGGTATTTCTGGTTGCTGCTTTCCGGTGCTTTCTGTCAATTCCGGATCCGAGAGATTTCGGGATAACCGTATCCTCCTCCGGGAGATAATAGTAATCCTTATAATCTGCATAGTATTGTTTCAGTTTCCCGTCAGTTGTTTTGATAATTAAATTGATTTCTTCGTCTTTTCCTGTCAGATAGAAGTCGGTGTTTCCATTGGAAAATTCCTGTGGCAGTGTGCAGGGGAGCTTCAGCTTCAGGATCAGGTTGTCTCCGTCAAATTCACTGTATGTAACTTCATAATCTCCATCATAGATGCAAAGATATCCCAGCATATCAAAGATTCTTCCAAGTCCCAGCACATCCTCCAGGTTATGTCCAAGGATTTCATCAGCTGTAAAGGCATCTCTTTTTTTCAGAAAATCTTTGTAAAGTTTAATGCATTCCTTACCATTATCATAAATCCTGTCTTTGATCCCCAGAAATTCTTCCATGCAGGGCTGCTTCATGGCAGACAGTTTTAAAAGTGACTTTAACGGTTTTAATGTCAGGTAGAGATCCAGCGACTGTTTTCCCGTAAACGGAGAGGGAATTCCATATTTTTCATATCGTGCTTCCAGATATGGCTGGTCGAAGCGGTCTCCGTTGTAGGAAATCAGCAAATCACATTGCTGAAGAAATTGTGAAAAAATTCTCAGAATTGTCTCTTCTTCACTTGCATTTTCCGCCATCCATTGATAAAAATTCCAAGTTTCATCTTCAATTCCAACAGCTCCGATCAGGTATAAATACGTGGAATTTCTTGACAATCCTGTGGTTTCTATGTCGTAAAAAACAGGTGTAAAATTGTATTTTTGGAAGAATTTTCCAGTGAAAAAATTAACGGTCTCAAAGTCTGGAAACCCCTGTAAAATAGGCATTTTTTTAACAATCATGTTAATAATTTTTCCTTTCTGAAATTGTATTTAATTATACACAAGAAAATGAAATTTGGGTAGTGCTTTTTTTGAAAAAATGGTTTATATTATAAACAGGTTGATAAAAATGTACAAAAAAGTATATGGATTTTATCAAAAATAGAGCACTTTGGTGGTGCTTAATATAAAAGGAGGGAACGAAATGGGAATTTTAACCTTTAAGGGTGGTGTTCATCCTTATGACGGAAAAGAATTATCCAAGAACAGTCCGGTAGTGAAATATCTGCCAAAGGGAGATATGGTATATCCTCTTTCCCAGCATATCGGTGCTCCGGCTGCAGCGATAGTTCAGAAGGGAGACCATGTGCTCGCAGGACAGAAGATCGCAGATGCTGCGGGGTTTGTCTCATCACCGATCCATTCGTCTGTTTCCGGTACGGTAAAAGGAATCGAACCGCGCCTGACAGCAACAGGTTCTATGGTCAATTCCATTATCATTGAGAATGACCAGCAGTATGAAAGTGTGGAATTTACTCCTGCACGTCTGGAAGATCTTTCGAAAGAGGAGATTTTGGCGAGAATTAAAGAAGGCGGAGTAGTGGGAATGGGCGGCGCCGGATTCCCCACACAGGTAAAGCTTGCGCCAAAGGAACCGGAGAAGATCGATCATATCCTTGTAAACGGTGCCGAGTGTGAACCCTATCTTACCAGTGACTACAGAAGAATGCTGGATGACTCTGAGAAGCTGATCGAGGGCTTAAGAGTTATGCTGAAGCTCTTTGACAATGCGAAGGGATACATCTGTATTGAGGATAACAAGCCTGACTGTATTGCGAAACTGAAAGAAATGGTAAAAGATATTCCACGTATTGAAGTAGCAGAGCTGATGACCAAGTACCCACAGGGTGGTGAGCGTTTCCTGATCAAGGCTGTCACAGACAGAGAGATTAACTCTGCCATGCTTCCGGCAGATGCAGGATGCGTAGTTGACAACGTAGATACCGTAATTGCTGTTTATGAAGCCGTTATCCTTGGAAAACCTGTTATGGACCGTATCGTGACAGTAACAGGACAGGGGATTAAGAATCCGCAGAACTTTGATGTCCTTTCCGGAACAGATATGGCAGAGCTGATTGAAGCTGCCGGCGGACTGACAGACAATGTATCCAAAGTAATTTCAGGTGGTCCTATGATGGGATTTGCCATGTATGACACTCATGTACCATGTATTAAGACAAGTTCCGCATGTCTCTGTCTGGAGAAGGATGATGTGGCAGATGCCGAACAGACTGCATGCATTAACTGCGGCAGATGTGTAGGAGTCTGTCCCGGCCATGTCATTCCTGCAAGACTTGCAACCTTTGCAGAGCATGGTGACATGAAGAGCTTCCAGAAATTTGATGGTATGGAGTGCTGCGAATGTGGCTGCTGCAGTTATATCTGCCCTGCCAAGCGTCCGCTGACCCAGATGATCAAATCTATGCGTAAGATGGTTCTGGCAAGCCGTAAGAAAAAGTAAAAGGGGGACATCGTAATGGATCAGATGTTACATGTATCATCCAATCCCCATGTCCGGGATAAGATGACAACAAGCAAAATCATGCAGCTTGTGGTACTGGCGCTTCTGCCGACCACACTGTTTGGAATTTATAATTTTGGCCTTCGTGCCTTACTGGTAGTAGTGATCACCGTCGCTTCCAGTGTATTCTTTGAGTGGATTTATGACAAGCTGATGCATAAGAAGAACACAATTACAGACTTCAGTGCAGTTGTTACAGGTTTATTACTTGCATTAAATATGCCTGCATCAATTCCGCTCTGGATGCCTGTACTTGGCAGTGCATTTGCGATCATCGTTGTAAAACAGCTCTTCGGTGGTCTGGGACAGAACTTCATGAACCCGGCACTTGCAGGAAGATGTTTCCTGATGATCTCTTTCGCAGGAAAGATGACAGACTTCGCAGTAAGCGACAGCTTCAGAGGTGTGGTAGATACCGTATCCGGTGCAACTCCTCTGGCAGCTCTGAAACAGAATGGATTTACAGACAGTTCTGTATCTGTATTACATATGTTTATCGGTGATATCCAGGGAACTATCGGTGAGACTTCTGCCCTTGCGATCCTGATCGGAGCAGCAATCCTTCTGGTTTTCAAGGTGATCGATCTGAAGATTCCGCTTACCTATATTGGAAGTTTCGCAGTATTTGTAATCCTTTACATGCTTGGAACAGGCAAGGGATTTGACGTGAACTATCTGTTCAGCCACATCTTCGGCGGTGGTCTTATGCTTGGTGCATGGTTTATGGCTACAGACTATGTCACAACACCGATCACACCAAGAGGACAGTATGTATACGGTGTCTGTCTTGGTGTACTGACTGCGGTCTTCCGTCTCTTTGGCGGTTCCGCAGAGGGCGTATCCTATGCGATCATTTTCTGCAACCTGTTAGTTCCGATGATTGAACGTGTGACTCGTCACCCGGCATTTGGGAAAGGGGGCAAAAAGGCATGAGTAACAGAATTATCAAAGATACCATAGCCATTACAGTGATCACACTGGTGGCAGGACTTGCCCTTGGTGTAGTCCAGGATATTACAGCAGATCCTATTGCAAAGCAGGAAGCACAGGCGAAACAGGATGCGTATAAGGCAGTATTTGCAGATGCGGACAGCTTTGAGACAGTGGATGTGGATGCGGATGCCATGCAGTCTTATCTGGATGAGAACGGATATGCGGCACAGTCCATAGATGAGACTATGCTTGCCAAAGATGCTTCAGGCAATGAACTGGGATATGCATTTACAGTAACCACTTCCGAGGGTTACGGCGGAGATATCCAGTTTGCAATGGGTATTCAGGATGACGGTACCTTAAATGGAATTTCCATTCTTTCCATTGGTGAGACCGCAGGTCTTGGTATGAGAGCAAACACAGATGCATTTAAGGATCAGTTCAAAGATAAGAACGTAGACAAATTTGAATATACAAAGACCGGTGCCACAGCGGATGATCAGATCGATGCGTTAAGTGGTGCCACTATTACAACGAATGCCATGACAAACGGTGTCAATGCCGGATTATGTGCATTCCAGTATGAGAAAGGGGGAAATCAGTGATGAAACCAAACACACCTGCTGAACGTTTATATAACGGAATCATCAAAGAAAATCCTACCTTTGTACTGATGCTTGGTATGTGTCCTACACTGGCTATCACCACATCTGCAACCAATGGTATCGGAATGGGACTTACTACAACAGTGATCCTTGCAGCATCCAACTTAATGATCTCTCTTCTGAGAAACTTTATTCCGGACAGAGTGCGTATGCCTGCATTTATCGTAGTTGTTGCTTCCTTTGTAACAGTTGTACAGCTTCTTTTACAGGGATTTATTCCAAGCCTGTATGACTCCCTTGGAATCTATATTCCTCTGATCGTAGTTAACTGTATCATCCTTGGACGTGCAGAAGCATATGCATCCAAGAATAAACCGATTGCCTCTCTGTTTGATGGTATTGGTATGGGCCTTGGATTTACCTTAAGTATCACCTGTATCGGTGCAGTACGTGAGCTGATCGGCGCAGGTTCTCTGTTCGGACATCAGATCCTTCCTCTGGCAGATGCTGCAGCAGGTAAGGCTGGTTATGAACCGATCACAATCTTTATCCTGGCACCCGGAGCATTCTTTGTTCTGGCAGCGCTTTCTGCATTACAGAACAAATTCAAAATCGGTGCAGCCAAACGTGGCATTGATCCAAGTAATCCTGATTGCGGCGGAAGCTGTGCAGCCTGTGGCAATACCATGTGTAAGGGAAAAAGGGGGTAATGGATTATGAAAGAACTTTTGATCATACTTGTAAGCTCAGCGATTGTAAATAACGTAGTCCTCAGCCAGTTCCTTGGTCTCTGTCCTTTCCTTGGTGTTTCCAAGAGTGTTGAGACAGCAGCCGGCATGGGCGGTGCGATCATCTTCGTTATTACACTGTCATCTTTTGTGACAGGTATTATTTACAATGCTATCCTGGTTCCTACGAACCTGACTTATCTGCAGACTATCGTATTCATCCTGCTGATCGCGGCGCTGGTACAGTTTGTAGAGATGTTCCTTAAGAAGACAATGCCTTCCCTGTATCAGGCACTTGGTGTGTATCTTCCACTGATCACAACAAACTGTGCGGTTCTTGGTGTTGCCCTTACAAACGTGCAGAAAGAGTATAATGTTCTTCAGGGAACAGTGAACGGATTTGCAACAGCAGTGGGCTTTACTATTTCCATCGTGCTGATGGCTGGTATCCGTGAGAAAATCGCATACAATGACATTCCAAAATCCTTCCAGGGATTCCCTACAGTTCTGCTGACAGCCGGACTGATGGCAATTGCCTTCTTCGGATTTTCAGGACTGATTTAAGGAGGGGACTGGTATGAATATAGGAGCAATTATCGCGGCAACTGTACTGGTTGCGGCAGTAGGCCTTTTTATCGGTGTTTTCCTTGGCGTTGCCGGTAAGAAGTTTGCTGTGGAAGTGGATGAGAAGGAAGTTGCTGTTCGTGAGGCGCTTCCCGGTAATAACTGCGGTGGCTGTGGTTATCCCGGCTGTGATGGTCTGGCAGCAGCGATCGCCAAAGGTGAGGCACCTGTAAATGGATGTCCGGTAGGCGGTGAGCCTGTCGGAAAAGTAATCGCAGCGATCATGGGACAGGAAGTTGTGGAGACTACCCGTCAGGTGGCGTATGTGAAGTGTGCGGGTACCTGTGAGAAGACGAAGGATAATTATGAGTATACAGGTGTGGAAGACTGTGAGATGATGGCTTTCATTCCCGGTGGCGGTGCGAAGTCCTGTACTTATGGATGCCTTGGTTTTGGAAGCTGCGTGAAGGCCTGTCCGTTTGGGGCGATTGATGTTGTGAACGGTGTGGCGGTTGTTGATAAAGAGGCTTGTAAGGCCTGCGGTAAGTGTGTTGCCAAGTGTCCGAAGCATCTGATCGAGCTTGTGCCCTATGAGCAGACTACGTTTGTGCAGTGTAGTTCTCATGCGAAAGGTAAGGCTGTTACTTCTGCGTGTGAGGTTGGCTGTATCGGATGTAAGAAGTGTGAGAAGACTTGCCCGAATGGGGCGATTACGGTTGATAATTTCTGTGCGCATATTGATTATAGTAAGTGTACGAATTGTGGGGCTTGTAAAGAGGTTTGTCCGAGACATATTATTCAGTAATGAGAGAAAGAACTGCTGTGTGAAGGCATGGCGGTTCTTTTTTTCGATTAAGGGATGCGAATATATGTTTGCGTTATGGGGTGTGATGTGGTATGATGAATCGGAAGTGATGAATTTGGGACGGAGGATGTATCATGATTGCGTTTGTTCATGGAATGGCTGTGGATATGACTGAGAGCTCGGTGGTTGTTGAGGCCGGGGGGATTGGTTATGAGATATATATGACGGGGGCAGATTTGTCTGAGATTCGTATGGGGGCGGATGTGAAGGTCCATACTTATTTTAGTGTGAGAGAGGATGCCATGAAGCTGTATGGGTTCAGGGCTAAGGATGATCTGCAGATGTTTAAGCTGCTTCTTGGCGTGAATGGTGTGGGGCCGAAGGCTGCGCTGGGAGTTCTGGCGGGGATTACAGCGGATGAATTGAGGTTTGCAATTCTTTCGGATGATGTGAAGACGTTGTCGAAGGCTCCGGGTATTGGGAAGAAGACGGCTCAGAAGCTGATTCTTGAGCTGAAGGATAAGATGAAGCTGGAGGATGCGTTTGAATTGAAGCTGGCTCATGAGCAGGAGAGGGCAGCAGTGGGAGCCGGTGAGGTTTCGGATGGCAGGCAGGAAGCTGTTGAGGCTCTGGTTGCGCTGGGATACAGCAGCGCGGATGCGCTTCGTGCGGTGCGTAAGGTTACGGATGTGCCGCCGGATGATGTGGAAGGTCTTTTGAAGGCTGCGCTGAAGAATTTTTAACTGAAGCAGGATTTCACGCTCTGGTAGATTGGATTGCCTGTATTGTTATAGAATTGTTATAGGTTAGGATGGGTAACAGATGGAGAAACGTATTATAACTACGGATGTGACGGAGGAGGATTTTTCTCTGGAGGGGAATCTCCGGCCGCAGACGTTGGATGATTATATTGGTCAGGAGAAGACCAAGAGTACTTTGAAGGTTTATATAGAGGCTGCGAAGCAGAGGCATGATGCGTTGGATCATGTTTTGTTTTATGGTCCTCCGGGGCTTGGTAAGACTACTCTTTCGGGGATTATTGCCAATGAGATGGGGGTTCATATGAAGGTGACTTCTGGGCCGGCTATTGAGAAGCCGGGGGAGATGGCTGCGATCCTTAATAATCTGCAGGAGGGAGATATTCTGTTTGTGGATGAGATCCACCGCCTGAACAGGCAGGTGGAGGAGGTCCTTTATCCTGCTATGGAGGATTATGCTATTGATATTATGATTGGGAAGGGGGCTTCTGCCAGGTCCATACGTCTGGATCTGCCGAAGTTTACACTGGTGGGGGCGACTACCAGGGCAGGACTTTTGTCTGCACCTCTTCGTGACCGTTTTGGTGTGATGCATCATCTGGAGTTTTATACTCATGAGGAATTGAAGACGATCATTATCCGTTCTGCTCAGGTTCTTGGAGTGGAGATTGATGAGAAGGGTGCGGCTGAGATTGCCAAGAGATCCAGGGGAACTCCGAGGCTTGCCAACCGTCTGCTGAAGAGGGTTCGTGATTTTGCGCAGGTGAAGTATGATGGACGGATTACTTATGATGTGGCGTGTTTTGCGCTGAATCTTCTGGAAGTGGATCAGTATGGTCTGGATAAGATTGACAGAAGGATTCTTCAGACTATGATCGTGAATTTTCAGGGTGGTCCTGTGGGACTGGAGACTCTGGCTGCGGCGATAGGGGAGGATTCCGGTACGCTGGAGGATGTGTATGAGCCTTATCTGCTGCAGAATGGATTCCTGAACCGTACGCCGAGAGGACGTATGGCATCGGCGCTTGCGTATGAGCATCTGGGCTATCAGATGCCGGAGAAAAACTGAAGTTAAGGGCGTAAAAATATAAAAAAGTAAAAGTTTTTTAAAAATTCCTATACATTTCGACTGCTTTCGAGTATAATGAAGTAAATGTCCGGGGTTCCGGGCAGATTGAAGGAAGATACAGGAGGCTCGTACGGATGGCGGTCAAAAATACAGCAAAGGTAATCATAGGTGGTAAGATTATTACGCTGGGAGGCTATGAATCGGAAGAATATTTTCAGAAAGTAGCATCCTATATAAATAAAAAGATGGATGAGTTAAGTGCTATGCCGGGTTACAGCAGACAGCCCATGGAGACCAAGCATACACTTATCAGCCTGAATATTACAGATGACTATTTTAAGGCAAAGAAACAGGCGGAGGTTTTTGAACAGGATTTACAGCAGAAGGATCAGGAGATGTATGATCTGAAGCATGAGCTGATCTCGCTTCGTATGCAGATTGAGGAAGCGCAGAAGCATGAACAGGAAGCCCTGGAACAGAAGAGCCTTCTGGAGGGAAAGAATAAGGAACTGGAAAAGCAGATTGATGAGCTGCTGAAATAACAGAGGGGGGATTACTTCGGTGATTTCCCCTTTATGATTTGTTTCATATGTATTCGATTTGAATATTATAGCAATGCTCATAAATAATGCATTTAAGATGACTGTTATAGAAAACGTGAGGTATAGAATTGAGAAGAGAAGAGATTGAACTTCTGGCACCTGCCGGTTCCTATGAGGGATTTGAGGCAGCGATCGGTGCAGGTGCAGATGCGGTTTATGTAGGGGGAGCAGCCTTTGGCGCGCGGGCCTATGCGAAGAATTTCGGAGAGGAAGAGCTTTTGCGTGCCATTGATACTGCTCATATCCATGGCAGGAAACTTTATCTGACAGTGAATACGCTGTTGAAGAACAGGGAACTGTCTGAACAGTTGTATGATTATCTGCTTCCATATTATAAGGAAGGTATGGATGCGGTGATCGTTCAGGATATGGGTGTGTTTAAGATGATCAGGGAGATGTTTCCGGGTATGCATCTTCATGCCAGCACGCAGATGACTGTGACAGGTCCGGAGGGGATGAAGTTTCTGGAAGAACAGGGTGCTTCCAGAGTGGTAACTGCCAGAGAACTTTCCCTTGAGGAAATCCGGAGGATGCATGAGACAAGTCCTATCGAGATTGAATCTTTTATCCATGGAGCTTTATGTTACAGTTATTCGGGACAGTGCCTGATGAGCAGTATCCTGGGTGGAAGAAGCGGTAACAGAGGAAGGTGTGCACAGCCTTGCCGTCTGCCTTACCAGACAGCGCTTTGTTGCGGGGAAAATGGCAGACGGTCAGAGAAAAGGAAAGCGCAAGAACTATGTCCTCTGAGTCTGAAGGATATTTCTACGATAGAGATTCTTCCGCAGATTCTGGAGGCTGGTGTTACTTCTCTTAAGATAGAGGGCAGGATGAAGCAGCCGGGATATACAGCAGGGGTAACTTCTGTATATCGGAAGTACCTGGATCTTCTTTTTGAGAAGGGAGCTGAGAATTACAGGGTAGCAGAGGAGGATAAGAGATATCTGCTGGATCTGTTTAACAGGGGAGGTTCCTGTACCGGTTATTATCAGATGCAGAATGGTCCGTCCATGATGGCATTCAGCAATGAGAAGAAAACAGGAGATGTCAGTCCTGTATTAAGAAAAAAGAAAGAAAAAATTCAGGGAACATTCATTCTTTTTCCGGGAAGTCCTGCTATACTGGATGTGTCATGCAGGGGAATCCATGGATTTGCGTCTGTGGGTGAGGTACAGTATGCGCAGAACCAGCCGCTGACAGAGGAGCGCATCCGTTCACAGATGGAGAAGCTTGGAAATACAGAATATGAGTGGGAAAATCTGGAAATCCAGATGGATGAGAATATTTTTATCCCGATGAAAATGCTGAATGAGGCGAGAAGAGAGGCACTGGAATCTCTGGAAAATGAATTGCTCAAACCATATAAGAGAGAAGAAAATAATGGGAAGAAACGCTTATCAGAGGATGCCGGAAGAAAATCAGATTTGCCAAAGCAGAAAAATCTTCCGATTTATATTTCCTGTGAAGAAAAATCCACTGCACTGGCGTTATATAAAAGAGAGGGGATACATGGAATGTATCTGAACGCTGATGCCATGGAGGTCTGCCTGGATGACTGTGTAAGCAGAGGAATGGAGATGTATCTGTCTCTTCCGCATATTATGAGAGGTGAGATGCCCCGGGAGCTTCTCACCAGGATCAGAGAGTGGATGGACAGAGGAATGACAGGATTTCTGGTAAGAAATCTGGAGACTTTTGCAGTTCTGCGAAAGGCAGGTCTGGCTGAGAAATGTGTTCTGGATCACAGTATGTATACATGGAATGATGAAGCTGCTGATTTCTGGAAAGATCAGAAAGTCCTCAGAAATACGGTACCGCTTGAGCTGAACGAAGGGGAAATCCGCCACAGAGATAACCGGGACAGCGAGATGCTGATCTACGGATATCTGTCTCTTATGATATCGGCCCAGTGTGTGCATAAAAATCTTTACGGATGTAATCATAAGGAAGAAGGGGTAACTTTAAAAGACCGTTACGATAAAGAATTTACGGCGAAATGTATATGTAACCCATGGAAAACTGAGAATACAGATTTCTGTATACCCTGCTATAATATCATTTACAACAGTATCCCTTACGGCCTGTTGAAAGAGAAATCACAGATAGACAGACTTGGTGTCTCTTCCCTGAGACTTGCATTTACCATTGAGAAGCCTCAGGATGCGGTGAAGATATATGAAGAGTTCAGAGCTGTTTATCGTGATGGGAAGAATCCTCCGAAACGGGAATATACAAAGGGACATTTTAAAAGAGGAGCCGAGTAAGGCATATGATTAATGTAATTGTAGAATTATCCAAGTATGTGATCCTTACCCTGATGGTGATTTATACCTTTCACTGTTTCTATCTGGTGAAACAGCAGAGTGAGGAGGAGAGAAACGAATCGCTGCGCCAGCAGCTGATGCTTATCTTTTTTATGGATTTCACTGCGTTTCTGGTCATCTACCTGAAGACAGGTAAGTTTCAGGTCGTGTTGTTTTATATCGAAATGATGGCATTTTTTGCGGGAATCCAGATTTTGTACAGGATTTTTTATAAGAAAGCATCGATTTTACTGCTCAACAATATGTGCATGCTTCTCAGCGTAGGATTTATTATGCTGTGCAGACTGGATGTTTCCACAGCTACCAGACAGCTGGTGATCGTGGCAGGCGTAAATGTGGTGGCATTGATCGTACCTGTCCTGATCAGGAAGATGAAATTTCTCAAGGACCTGACATGGGTTTATGCGGGAATCGGAATCGTTTTGCTGGCGGCGGTATTTGTGCTTGCAAAGACAAGCTATGGAGCAAAACTTTCCTTGATGGGAATCCAGCCTTCAGAGGCGATAAAGATTACATTTGTGTTCTTTATGGCGGCATTGCTGAGAAAAGGTGCTGATTTTTCAAAAGTGATCCAGGCTACGGTAGTGGCGGGACTGCATGTGGGGATTCTTGTACTTTCCAGAGACCTTGGAAGTGCAGTGATCTTCTTTGCGGCATATCTTGTGATGATTTATGTGGCATCCAGAAATGTGGGATATCTGGCACTTGGTCTTGCAGGCGGATCTGCAGGGGCAGTTGTCGCATATCATCTGTTTGGCCATGTGCGTCAGAGAGTGACAGCCTGGAAGGATCCCATGGCGGTATATCAGAATGAAGGATACCAGATCGTCCAGTCACTGTTTGCCATTGGAACCGGCGGATGGTTTGGAATGGGATTGTGTCAGGGTTCGCCTGAGAAGATCCCTGTTGTCAAGAATGACTTTATATTCAGTGCAATCTGTGAGGAACTGGGTGGGATTTTTGCAATCTGCCTGATCCTGGTATGTATGAGTTTCTTTTTGATGATCGTAAATATTGCGCTTAAGATTAAGAAACCATTCTACAAACTGATCGCACTTGGACTTGGTACGGAATATGCATTTCAGGTATTTCTGACAATTGGCGGAGCAACGAAATTTATCCCTATGACAGGTGTAACTCTTCCTCTGGTCAGCTATGGAGGAAGTTCTGTCGCGTGTACAGTACTGATGCTGGCGATCATTCAGGGATTGTATATTTTGAGAGAAGATGAGGACGAAGAAATTGAGAGATATCGAAGAAAAGGAACGGCGCAGAGAGTTGAAGAAGCGCCAGAAGCGCAAAGCACGGGAGATTTCTGAAAAGAGAAGGCCCCGTAACAGAGAGTATACACTGGTATCCTGCTTTTTTGTGCTGATCTTTGTCAGTATGATCGGATATCTGATCTACTTTAATTATGCAAAGAGCGATGATTTTATCAATAGTCCCTATAATACAAGGCAGGATACTTTTTCAGACAGGGTTGTAAGAGGTAAGATCATATCTGCAGATGGGCAGGTGCTTGCCCAGACCAATGTTTACGAAGACGGAACAGAGGAACGTACTTATCCCTATGCAAATATGTTCGCTCATGTAGTCGGATATGACACTAATGGAAAAAGCGGACTGGAATCAGAGGCGAACTTCCAGCTTCTGACTTCTCATGAATTTTTCCTGAACCAGATGAAAAATGAGTTTAAGAATCAGAAAAATACGGGTGATTCTGTGATCACGACGTTAAACGCAGATCTTCAGTCAACTGCCTATAATGCACTTGGTGACAGGAGAGGGGCGGTTGTTGCCATAGAACCCTCTACAGGTAAGATTCTGGTGGAAATGAGCAGACCGGACTTTGACCCGAATACTATTTCCCAGAACTGGGACGCACTGGTAAATGATTCCAATGACAGCAGTCTGTTGAACAGAGCTACAAACGGAGCCTATCCTCCGGGATCTACATTTAAGGTGGTAACTGCCCTGGACTATTTCAGAACCAAGGGCAGTCTGGAGGGATTTTCCTATCTCTGTGAGGGAAGTATTACCAGAGAAGATCACACGATCAGGTGCTATGGCGGAACTGTTCATGGACAGGAAGATTTTTACAGTGCTTTTGCCAATTCCTGTAACAGTGCATTTGCAGAGATCGGAACCATGCTCGGAGGCAGTTCTCTGAAAAAAACAGCCGAGGATCTTCTTTTTAATAAGAGTCTTCCGCTTTCTTCCTATAAAAAGAGTACTTTTACATTAAATGGAAAATCTTCTGTTGCAGAGGTTATGCAGACTGCCATCGGACAGGGTAATACGTTGGTATCACCTATGCATATGGCGCTGATTACCAGTGCAATCGCCAATGGCGGGGAGCTCATGAAGCCTTATCTCATTGATTCTGTTGTAAGTTCAGACGGAGAGACAGTGAAGACAACAGAGCCGGAGAGCTATAAACGTCTGATGACAACAAATGAGTCGAATATCCTTGGAAAGCTTATGAAAGGTGTTGTGGAAAACGGAACCGCATCGGCTCTGAACGGAAGAGGATATACAGTGGCAGGCAAGACCGGATCAGCGGAATTTGATGAGAATGGTTCCAGTCATTCCTGGTTTATCGGTTATTCCAACGTGGATGATCCGGATCTGGTAGTTGCGATCATTGTTGAGAATGGCGGTACCGGAAGTGAAGCAGCAGTGCCCATCGCAGAGCAGATATTTGATGCGTATTATTATGATAAGCAATAATAAATTCCATGTTGCAGGCAATCGGGAATGAATTTTGACTACGTTACTGTGAACGGAGTGAACAGTAATTAATCGGTAATATGTTATGAAATGATATTTATAGCTTGCGGGTTTGGAAAAAAAGAGATATACTATACTCAGTTTATAATACCACGCAAAACAGGAGGGATTGCATTATGATAGAAGCAACGAGCTGTGGCGGTGTGGTAATTCATCGGGGTAAGATTCTTACTTTGTATAAATCTTACAGGAACCGTTATGAGGGCTGGGTATTGCCGAAAGGAACAGTGGAACCAGGCGAAACGCATGAACAGACAGCATTGCGGGAAGTGATGGAAGAGGCTGGAGTGCGTGCGACCATTGTGAAATACATCGGAAAGAGCCAATATAACTTTACCGTTCCGGAGGACGTGGTTTTCAAAGAGGTACACTGGTATCTTATGACTGCGGATAATTATCATAGTAAGCCCCAGAGAGAGGAGTTTTTTGTAGATTCCGGATATTATAAATTTCATGAGATCTATCATCTGCTGAGGTTTTCAAACGAGAAGCAGATCGTAGAGCGTGCTTATCAGGAATATTTGGAGATGAGAAGCAATGGACTCTGGGGAAAACAGCATAAGTATTATTAACGAGAGAACAGGGCTGTGTTTTTTTGCAACGCAGCCCGGTTTAAATTTTGGAGAAAATGGAAATACTGTAACTGAAGTGTTATAGAAACGGGAGAGGGTGTAAGATGCTGAAATGGCAGGAGAATTTTCTTGCAGGGGAATCTGTAAAGGATCCTGAGAAGATAAAAAAGAAACTGAACAGCGGAAAACCGGTTCTGGGCATTTATCTCCTTACTCTGTCAGAGAATCCTGTGAATCTGATGGATATTATTCCTGCAGCAATGCTGATACAGAAGAGTTTTTATGGAATCTGTCCGAAGATCATAGGAATGGCGAAGGGCAAAGAGGAAGCCTTGGAGATGGTGCGAAGTCTGATCGATGAAATGTACAGGGAAACGGGAACCTTCGCAACAGCTGAATATATAGAAAACAGGTGAGAATATGTTACATATTTTATGGCTGATCCTTAAATTTATACTGATCATCCTGGGAATTCTGCTGGGCCTTCTTTTACTGGCAGTTCTTCTTGTACTGTTCTGTCCTGTAAGATATAAGGCATCAGCTGTCAAGGCAGAAGGTGGCTGGAAACAGACAGAGGGAGAGGGTATCGTAAGCTGGCTGTTTCATGGGATTTCGCTGAGAGCGGAATGGAAAGATCAGCAGATGGAGATATCCTTTCATCTGTTTGGAATTCCCGTAGACAAGTTGTTGAAAAAACGGCAGGAGAAGAGGGCTATAACAAAGAAATCCGGGAAAAATCCGGAGAAATCCGGCGCAGAAAAGGTATCTGTATCCGGCATAGACGGAAACAGGGAAGAAGAGCATAAAAAATCAGTGGTTGATCACCCGAAATCAGAGAATATGGAGACTGAGGATCTGAAAACAGACAGAAATTCAGCTTCAGGTACATCTGCTGATACAGAGAGGATCAGAAACAGTCAGATATCCGGACAGCAGGAACTGAATGCAGATGATACAGATCGGAATAGTCTAAAGAAGAGGCAGTTTTTTATAAAAGGGATCTATGACCGGATCCGAAATATTTTTCAGTCGATTCGTACAAAACTGCAAAATATCCGCAGGACATTCGGGAAGATTAAGAAGAATGTGTCCTGGTGGAAGGCGTTTATAGAACATCCCAGAGTGACAGCTGCCAGAAAACTTGTATGGAAACATGGAAAATTTTTGCTTAAGCATATTTTTCCTACAAGGATAGAAGGGCAGGTTACTTTTTCTTTTGAAGATCCGGCGCTGACAGGTGCGGCACTTGCTGTACTTGGGATGACAATTCCATTTCACAAAAACTGTATACAGATCAATCCCCGTTTTGACAGTGAGAATTATCTGTATGGAAACATCAGGGCAAAAGGCAGGATTTACGGATTTGTTCCTGTGCGGGCAGCAGTGAGTATTTATTTCAATAAAAATATAAAATACGTTATAAAACGTTGGAAAACCAGGAGGGCATGACCATGGCAAATGAAAACAATTTTAAAGAAACCGTAAATTCATTATTCAAGGGAATGGACAGTTTTATTTCTGCGAAAACAGTGGTAGGAGAGGCAATCCATGTAGGCGATACGATCATTCTTCCTCTGATGGATGTATCTTTCGGTGTAGGTGCCGGTGCTTTTTCAGGAGAGAAGAAGGATAACGGCGGCGGCGGAATGGCAGGAAAGATGACTCCCTGTGCAGTGCTTGTGATCCAGAATGGAACAACAAAGCTGGTCAATGTGAAAAATCAGGATGGTCTCACCAAGATCCTTGATATGGTTCCGGATTTTGTAGATCGTTTTACCTCCGGAAAAGGTGACGAAGAATCTGTCGGCGAATCAGAAAAATAATTTTTGCATAGACTATAGCAAACCGATGAAAAAGGTGCAGAAGAATTGGAAAAGCTGTTCGGCTTTATGCTGTTTTTCATAGGGATTGGGATGATAATCGGGATGCTGATCGCAGAAAATGTGGTTCTGGTGGTTTCGGCCGGAGTTTTCCTGTTGTTGGGATATCATCTTTTCTGTCATTAACTTTACAGAAGATTGCGAATATCCCGTTTGACATATGAAATAAAAAAAGACTGTCAGCTCAGGCAGAATATTCGGTAAAGAATATCTGAACAGAGGGACAGTCTTTTTTGCAAAAAAAATACCCCTGTTGCAACAGGGGTAATGGTGTTATTATGCTCTTTCTACTTTACCGGATCTTAAGCAAGAAGTACATACATATGTCTTTCTAGCTCCACCCTCAGCAGTCTTGATTTTAACGGATTTTACGTTAGATTTCCACATTTTATTGGATCTTCTATGTGAATGACTTACATTATTTCCGAAATGAGCAGCTTTCTCACAGATTGCACATTTAGCCATGATAGCACCTCCTTGACGCTTTATTGTTACTGTCGTGCTGTGTGCATAGCGTCTGAACAGTAACCTTGTGTTCAACAGATTACATTGTAACAGATGAATTGTGCTTTTGCAAGCAAAAAAAGGAAAAAACTCAAAAATTATATTTCTTTTTCTGTGAAAAGAGGTTATAATACACTTACATACAATAATGAGCATTGGAGGTAACCATATGAATGGACGTATAGATTCCGGATTAGGTCAGATCATAATTGACACAGATGTAATCGCAACCTACGCAGGAAGCGTTGCTGTAGAATGTTTTGGTATCGTAGGCATGGCTGCAGTCAGTATGAAGGACGGACTGGTAAAGCTTCTTGGAAAGAACAGCCTGAAACATGGCATCAGCGTCAGAATTACAGAGGACAATAAAATCCGCCTGAATTTCCATGTTATTGTGGCATATGGCGTGAACATAAGTACAATTGCAGACAACCTTGTCAGCAATGTCAAATATAAAGTCGAGGCCTTTACAGGAATGGAGATCGATAAGATCGATATTTATGTAGAAGGTGTACGCGCAATTGATTAGGATAGAGGAGGAACTTGTGGTGAATAACAAAACCATAGATGCCAGAATACTTTCCAGGATGTTTCTTGCAGGAGCCAAGAATCTGGAAGCTAAAAAAGAATGGATCAACGAACTGAACGTATTTCCGGTACCGGATGGAGATACAGGAACTAATATGACAATGACGATCATGGCAGCAGCAGCAGAGGTAGGTTCTCTGGGAGAGCCTGACATGGAGTCACTGGCCAAGGCGATTTCTTCCGGTTCCCTGCGCGGTGCAAGAGGTAACTCAGGTGTTATTCTTTCTCAGCTTCTGCGTGGCTTTACCAGAAGTGTTAAGAACAGTAAGGAACTGGATGCCATTGATATCGCGGCAGCCATGGAGAAAGGTGTGGAGACTGCATATAAGGCAGTCATGAAACCGAAGGAAGGAACAATCCTTACTGTTGCAAGAGAGGCTGCTGCCAAGGCTGTAGAGCTTGCGGAGACAGCAGAGGATCTGGATACATTTTTCCAGAGCGTGATCGCTCATGCGGAGGAAACTCTGGCAAAGACACCGGAGATGCTGCCGGTTCTGAAAGAAGCAGGAGTAGTGGATTCCGGTGGACAGGGACTTCTGGAAGTATACCATGGTGCATATGATGGTTTCCTTGGCAAAGAGATTGATTATACACAGTTTGACAAGGCAAAAGGTCCTGCTGTGACTAAGATCGATGCACAGACAGAGGCTGATATTAAATTTGGTTATTGTACAGAGTTTATTATTCTTCTGAACCAGCCGATGTCCGAGGAGACAGAGCATGAATTTAAGAAATTCCTGATGTCTCTTGGTGATTCTATTGTGCTTGTTGCAGATGACGAGATTGTGAAGGTTCATGTTCATACCAATCATCCCGGACAGGCTATTGAGAAAGCCCTTACCTTTGGTGCACTTTCACGTATGAAGATTGACAATATGCGTGAGGAGCATCAGGAGAAGCTTATAAAGGATGCCGAGAAAATGGCGAAAGAACAGGCAGAACAGGAAGAAAAAGAAGAAGCAGCACAGCCGCCGAAGGAAGTTGGCTTTATTTCCGTATCTGTGGGAAAGGGAATGACAGAGATCTTTAAGGAACTGGGTGTGGATTACCTGATCGAGGGCGGTCAGACAATGAACCCGAGTACAGAGGATATGCTCAATGCCATTGCAAAAGTAAATGCAAAGACTATTTATATTTTCCCGAACAATAAGAATATTGTTCTTGCTGCAAACCAGGCAAGGGATCTTACTGAGGATAAAGAGATCGTGGTTGTGCCGACTAAGACCATTCCGCAGGGAATTACTGCCATGATCAGTTATGTACCCGAGAAGAACAGTGCGGAGAATACTGAGGCTATGCTTCAGGCGATCGAACATGTGAAGACCGGACAGATCACGTATGCTGTGCGTGATACAAGGATTGATGATAAGGAGATCCATGAGGGTGATATGATGGGTATCGGTGATCATGGAATCCTGGCTGTTGGCAAGGACCGCATGAAAGTTGCCAAGGAGACAGTTGCCCAGATGGTGGATGATGAGTCTGAGGTGATCAGTATTTATTATGGTGCTGATACTGAGGAGGCTGAAGCTGAGGAGCTGGCAACGGCTCTGGAGGAGGCTTATCCGGATTGTGATGTGGAACTGAATGCGGGTGGACAGCCGATTTATTATTATGTTATTTCTGTAGAGTAGGATAATAGAGTTTTTGAGAGAGATAAACGAATAGTTCATGTGATGAAAACGGGTATAGGCCATTGTTGAGGGTGGGTATATCCGTTTTCGTGTTATAAAAGGGGCCGGCAGGAAAATATTTGTGTCAGGATGCGGTTTCGGCATCTAAGAGATTCTAAGGTGAAAAAAATCTGCTAAAAGCATGAGCCGCCTTATCAAACTCGCTCCGTTGCAAACTTCGCTCAGACAGTGATACAGTCGGCTCATAACGCAGATTTTTTTCGCCTAAGAATCTCTAAGATACCTGCAAATGCATCCTGACACAAATATTTTCCTGCCTGAGATTTGGATAGTGGAAGTTTATTGTCGGCAGATTATTGTGATTGAAGAATGAGGGTTGCTTGATTTGGTTATTTTTTGCAGGGATAAGATAGATAATTTTTACTGGCTGTAAGGGATATTCATAATTATATTGTAGTAGAAAGGAATCGGTGGTATATGTCAACATCTTTGCGTACTTTGAAGGGCGTGGGGGAGAAAACGGAAAAGTTATTTGCGAAAATAGGAGTTACGGATATGGAATCTCTTCTGAGTTATTATCCACGTAATTATGATGCGTATGAGGAACCTGTTGAGATCCGGTCTCTGGAAGAGGGAGCTGTTGTGGCGATTTCTGTGGCGGTTATAACGGGTGTGTATGTGAATCAGGTGCGGAATCTTCAGGTGATCACGACCACTGTGGCAGATCTTACGGGGAAAATTTCTGTTACGTGGTTTAATGCACCGTATCTGCGCTCTGCAGTCAGGAAAGGCAGCAGGTTTGTTCTGCGGGGGCGTGTCGTCAGGAAGCAGGGGAAGCTGCAGATGGAGCACCCTGAGATTTTTACGCCTGCGGCTTATGAGGAGATTCTGCACAGTCTTCAGCCGATTTATGGACTGACTGCGGGGCTTTCTAATAAGACGATCGTGAAGCTGATCCATCAGGTGCTTGATGAGCAGAAGCTTCAGACAGAGTATTTGGCAGATGAGTATAAGGAGAGGTATCACCTGGCAGACAGGAATTTTGCGATTCCTGCGATTCATTTTCCCAAAAATATGCAGGAGCTGTTAGCTGCAAGGAGAAGGTTGGTGTTTGACGAGTTTCTTCTTTTTATTCTTGCTGTGCAGTCTTTGAAGGAGAAGACGGAGGAAGCACCGAATGCGTTTCCCATGCATCCGGTATGGACGACAGAGCAGATTATTGAAAGTCTGCCCTATGATCTGACAAAGGCGCAGTTGAATGTGTGGCATGAGATTGAGAGGGATTTAAGCGGCCAGGCTCTGATGTCCAGACTGGTTCAGGGAGATGTAGGAAGTGGTAAGACGATCCTTGCGTTTCTTGCAATGATCATGACTGTGGAGAATGGATATCAGGCAGTGCTTATGGCACCTACGGAGGTTCTTGCAAGGCAGCATTTTCAGGCAATGGAGAAGTTGCTGCAGGAACAGAATATTGATTTTGGGCATCCGGTTTTGCTGACAGGATCAGATACCGCAAAGGAGAAAAGGGAAAAATATGTGCTGATCGCGTCAAAAGAGGCTAACCTGGTGATAGGAACGCATGCGCTGATTCAGGAAAAAGTGCAGTACAATAATCTTGGACTGGTTATTACAGATGAGCAGCATCGTTTTGGTGTGAAACAGAGGGAAGCACTGACTACTATGGGAAACCCGCCTAATGTGCTGGTGATGAGTGCTACACCGATTCCAAGGACGCTGGCGATCATTATATACGGGGATCTGGATATTTCAGTAATTGATGAACTTCCTGCGCAGAGACTTCCCATTAAAAATTGTGTGGTGGATACTTCTTATAGGCCGAAGGCTTATTCCTTTATGGAGAAGCAGATCCGTCAGGGACGGCAGGTTTATGTGATCTGTCCAATGGTGGAGGAGAGCGAAGGGATGGATGGGGAAAATGTGCTGGATTATACCCTGAAGCTTCGCAATGTTTTTTCGCCGGATATAAAGATTGCTTCTCTTCATGGAAAGATGAAAGCGAAAGAGAAGAATGTGATCATGGAGGCTTTTGCCGCAGGGGAAATTCAGATCCTGGTATCTACTACTGTAGTTGAGGTAGGAGTGAATGTGCCTAATGCTACAGTGATGATGGTGGAGAATGCCGAGCGTTTCGGGCTGGCACAGCTTCATCAGCTTCGCGGGCGTGTCGGTAGAGGGGAATATCAGTCATATTGCATTTTTATGCAGGGAAATGGTGCAAAGGAAATTTCTAAACGTCTGCAGATCCTGAATAAATCCAACGATGGATTTTATATTGCAGGAGAGGATCTGAAGCTTCGCGGTCCTGGTGATCTTTTTGGAATCCGCCAGAGTGGTCTGCTGGAATTTAAACTGGGGGACATCTATCAGGATGCGGATATCCTGAAAGCTGCCAGTGAAACGGCTTCGGAGATTCTGTCCCTTGATGCGGATTTAAGCCTTCCGCAGAATGAGGAACTTCAGAGGAGACTTTCGGCATATATGAAGGAAGATCTGCAGAATCTAGGACTATAGAAAATGACGGATACAGAGTAAAAAATAATACTGTTCATAAGATGCCTAAATTATAAAAACAGAAAAACATTGCAAAAGCAGAAGATTCGTAGTATTCTATTTTCATAAAAGAATGTTACTGTTTATCATATTTTCGGTAACATAAGAATACCTGTAACTGTACAAAACTGAGCAGTTACGAATACTTATACCTTGTAAGGAGGCTAATCATATGGCAACAAAAGCAACTACAGCAGATCTCAACACATCCACTGCGAAGACAACCGAAGTTAAAGAGGCTCCTGCAAAGACAACTGCTGAAGAAGTAGCTGTAAATAAAGAAGCAAACAAGAAAGAAACTGCTGAAACAGAGACTGTAAAGAAAGAAATAACAGCAAAGAAACCGGCAGCAAGAAGAACAAGAAAGACTGCAGAAAAGAAATCAGCAGAAGCAGAGAAAGAAACCGAGAAGAAAGAAACAGCTAAAGCAGCAGACACTGTAGAAAAGAAACCGGCAGAAACAGAGAAAGAAGCCGAGAAAAAAGAGACAGCTAAAACAACAAAGACTGCTGCAAAACCAACAAAAACAACGAAAAGAACTACAAAGAAGGCTCCTGCTAAGACAGCTGAGAAACCGGCTGAAGAGACAGCTGCCGAGAAGAAGACAACAAGAAGAACCACTAAGAAAGAAGCAACAGCAGAAGTATATATTCAGTTCATGGGCAGAGAAGTATATACAAAAAATATTTTAAGTAATGTCAGAAGAATCTGGACAGACGAACTGGGTAAAAAGGAGAAAGATCTCAAAGATATTAAGATTTATATCAAACCTGAAGAGAACAAAGCATATTATGTAATTAACGGTGATATTACAGGTTCTGTGTGGATCTGACATATAAAAGATAAGAACAATTTTCAAATCTCATGACAATCACATAAATCAGTTACTTGAGAATGATCAGAATAATAAGTAATGAAGTAATCACAGACAGGTTTAATGACCTGTCAGGTTAAGACATTGAGAAACTCAGATGATAGCATAAATTCATCTGAGTTTTTTGTGCTTTCGGTTATAAAAAAATTGAGACATACCTGCTACTTGACAAAAATTATCAGTTAGTATAAGCTATCTGCATAAGGTTATTGAGAAAAATCGGTTATAGCAATCCTCGTAAATAATGCATTTAAGACAGTTCAGCAGAGTGTGAAAGACAAGGAAGATATCTGCAGGCGTGCTGACGCACGGCAAAGATATCTGACGCAGGGTTTCACACTCTGATGGGTTGGATTAAGATGCATTATTTACGAGGATTGCTATAATAACGACGATGATAACCAAATACAAATACAAAAGGTGAGCGACTGAAAATGACATTAAAAGATTTGGAAATCGGAAAAAGTGCTGTGATCACGTCGGTTGGCGGCAAGGGTGCCCTGCGTCAGCATTTCCTGGATATGGGTATGATTCCGGGAGCTGAGGTCACAGTCGTGAAGTTTGCACCCATGGGAGATCCCATGGAATTACAGGTACATGGATATGAACTGACATTAAGACTTGCGGAAGCAGAGCAGATAGAAATCGAACAGATCCCAAAGCGAAGCAGAAGTCACGCCGGAATAGAGGCTGTAAGCGACCTGGCACATCCGGGACTTGGAGAGGATGGAAAGTATCATTCCAGAGAAGATGAACATCCACTGCCTGAGGGAACTACACTGACGTACGCATTGGTGGGAAATCAGAACTGTGGAAAAACTACACTGTTTAACCAACTGACAGGTTCCAGTCAACATGTGGGAAACTTTCCAGGAGTAACGGTGGATCGTAAGACCGGTTCGATTAAAGGCCATCCGGATACAGAAATCACAGACCTTCCGGGAATTTATTCCATGTCCCCTTACAGCAGTGAGGAGATTGTCTCCAGAAATTTTGTCCTGGATGAGAAACCAAGTGCGATCATCAACATTGTGGATGCTACCAATATTGAGAGAAACCTGTATCTGACCATGCAGCTTCTGGAGATGGATATTCCTATGGTAGTTGCAATGAACATGATGGATGAAGTGCTGGGAAATCAGGGTTCTATAGATGTAAATAAGATGGAATCGCTGCTTGGAGTACCTGTAATCCCTATTTCCGCAGCAAAGAATGAAGGGGTTGATGAGCTGGTTGACCATGCGTTACATATAGCGAAATATCAGGAACATCCGCTGCGTCAGGATTTCTGTGATAAGAGTGACCATGACGGTGCAGTACACCGCTGTATTCATGCGGTCATGCACCTGATTGAGGATCATGCGGCGCAGGCTGATATTCCTACCCGTTTTGCAGCAACCAAGGCAATCGAGGGAGATCCGCTGATTCTTGAGAAGCTGAAGCTGGACACAAATGAGACGGAGATGCTGGAGCATATCGTACAGCAGATGGAAACAGAGCGTCAGGTTGACAGAAGCGCTGCGATCGCAGATATGCGTTTTGACTTTATTGAGCGTTTGTGTGAACAGACAGTTGTAAAGCCAAAAGAGAGTAAGGAGAGAATCAGAAGTGAGAAAATTGATAAAGTCCTTACAGGAAAATATACCGCGATTCCCTGTTTCATCGGAATCATGGTACTGGTATTTTATCTTACCTTTAATGTGATCGGAGCGTGGCTTCAGGGGCTTCTGGAGATTGGAATTGATAAGGTTTCTGTGCTGGTAGAAGCAGCACTGACAGCAGCAAATGTAAACAGTGCCATGCATAGCCTGGTCATTGACGGTATTTTTACAGGTGTGGGAAGTGTACTCAGTTTTCTGCCGATTATCGTAACCCTGTTTTTCTTCCTGTCTCTTATGGAAGACAGCGGATACGTTGCACGTGTTGCTTTTGTGATGGACAAACTTCTGCGTAAGATCGGCCTTTCAGGAAGAAGCATTGTGCCAATGCTGATTGGATTCGGATGTACGGTTCCAGCTGTTATGGCCACACGTACACTTACAAGTGAGCGTGACAGAAAGATGACGATTTTGCTGACTCCATTTATGAGCTGTACTGCGAAGCTGCCGATTTATTCTTTCTTTGTAAGTGCTTTTTTCCCGAAGAAGGGCGGATTTATTATGGCAGGTCTTTACCTGCTTGGAATTTTGGTGGGAATCCTGGCGGCATTTTTGTATAACAGAACTCTTTTCAAGGGAGATCCCGTACCGTTTGTCATGGAACTTCCCAATTACCGGCTGCCGGGAGCAAGGAATGTAGGTCAGCTTTTGTGGGAAAAAGCAAAAGATTTCCTGCAGAGAGCGTTTTCTATTATCCTGCTTGCATCAATGATCATCTGGTTCCTGCAGAGCTTTGATCTGCATTTAAATCTTGTAAAAGATTCTGCAGACAGTATTCTGGCAATGGTGGCGGGAGTCCTGGCACCTATATTTAAACCGATCGGATTGGGAGACTGGAGAATCTGTACAGCTCTTATCAGCGGATTTATGGCAAAAGAGAGCGTGGTATCTACTCTGGAAGTACTTTTCAGTGGAAATATTGCCTCTGTACTGACTCCGCTGGCAGCAGCATCCCTGCTGGTATTCAGTTTGCTCTATACACCATGTGTGGCGGCTATCGCTTCGATCAAACGTGAAATGGGCAGCAAATGGGCTGTTGGTGTTGTGGTATGGCAGTGTGTGATTGCCTGGGTGGCTGCGCTGATCGTACATCTGATAGGGATGATCTGATTTTATTAATTCGCTTTTATAGAAAAACCGATGGATTTGACTGTTTTCAGTCATCACCATCGGTTTTTTTCAGTTCCTCAACTGAGAGGCTTTTATCTGATTAGTACTGTCCGCCCTGGGAACCACTGGACATCTGTCTTTCCTGGGCTTCGATCATCTTTTTCATAATAATATCAGAACAACTTTCCCTGAATTTCCAGTTTGATGGGAGGTGATCTGATTTTCTAGCAGAAAATTATATTACTATTTTTGATATGACAATCTCTTTATGGGTTTCATTATAGTACAGAAACCCTGAAAAAACTATAGAAATCTTACGAAATTGCTATAGTTTTTTAAAAAGAGACAGAAAAGAGACCAAAAGAGACAAGTGGTCTCTTTTGTCTCTTTTTGATTCGGTAGCAATTCCGCAAAATAATGCAATCTGTAATGAATTTTGGATACGCTACTGTGAACGGAGTGAACAGTAACGAATTTTGGCTTGTATGTGCCCACAACTTGCTATCTGATCTGCTAGATGATAAAATTAAAATATAACAGGGAAGTGATATACGAAGGAGGTAGGAATGACAGAGTTTAATTTTGATACTGTTTTTGATGAAACCATGCAGACACGCAATCTGGACACTGTAGTGATTCTGGGACACTTAAATCCGGATGGTGATGCTGCCGGATCGGTGATGAGCCTTGCGCACTATATCCATGTCAATTATCCACAATACAGGGTGTTTCCATATCTTGCAAAAACGCTGGAGCGTGGCCCGAAAAAAATGGTCGTGGAAGATAAGACATTTGTTCCTTTTGAGATGCCGGACATATCCGGAAAACAATATTGTGCCATAGTCTGTGATAATGCAACTCTGGAGCGTATGATCGGATTGGAATATTACCAAAATGCCGCTGCCAGCATTGTTATTGATCATCACGCTTCCAATGAAGGATACGGAGATGTGAACTGGACAAAGGTTTCTGAGGCGTGTGCGGAAAATGTATACCATATGCTTTCTCCCGAACTGCTTCTAAATGCAGCCCAAAAGGAAGCGTATCCCAATGCCGCAGATTATATTTACCTTGGCATCCTGCATGATACCGGAGGACTGGCAAGGGCAAATCAGGGGATTTTTCGGGCTGTAGCTGATCTGATGTCTATGGGAGTTGACCATGGCAGGATTATGAAAACCTTACACGGTGATACCCTGGACATTCTGTACAAAAGAGCTGATATTCTTCATGGAGCAGTACGTGCGATGGATGGCCGGGTTGCCTATGTTATTATGGGACAAAAGGAAATTGCCGAAAAAGATATCACATACGAAGACATCCACTGTATCAGCACAATCCTGCGCGATTGCGACGATATTGAACTTGGTTTTACCATGTATGAGGAAGAAGAAAACGGGTGGAGATGTTCTTTCCGTTCAGACGGGAAATGGATCAATGTTAATGAACTGTTGAAACCTTTTGGCGGTGGAGGACATATCTCCGCAGCAGGATTAAAATATCGGACCGATAATGTAGAAGAATTAAAGAAACAGATTCTGGACAGAGTAGCAGAGATGAAAAATAAACAGTAATCTATAAATGAGCAAATAAAAAAACTGCAGAAAATTATAAAATTGAAGAGAAATCTAAATACTTGTTGAAATTGTTATTGAGGGAAGGAAGAGGAGAGTTTGTATGGGAAAGATAATCGAAGGTCTCTGGGATTGCCCGTTTTGTGGGAATAAAAGGATTAGAGCCGGTCAAAAAACCTGTCCCGATTGTGGGCATCCGCAGGACGAAAATACAAAATTCTATATGCCGGATGAAATTAAATATGTTTCTGAGGAGGAAGCAGAAAAGATCAGCCGTAATCCGGACTGGCAGTGCAGCTTTTGCGGCAGTCTTAACAGCGACGATCTGAATGTCTGCAAAAACTGTGGTGCCACAAAAGAAGATTCGGAGAGAAACTACTTCGAGATGAGGCAGCAGGAAGAGGAAAAGAAACGAAAGAAAGAAGAGAAAAAAGAATCCTGTCAGAAAAATATTCCCCAAAATACACCAAAGAAAAAGCCAATGCTGAAGCGGATGCTGCTCATTCTGGGAATCTTCGCAGCAATCATTTTTGGCATGATGTCATGCCTGGCACCGAAGATCAAAAACGTAACGATTGATGACTTGGATTGGGAAAGAACCATTGACATTGAAGAGGTTGTAACTCACAATGAAAGTGACTGGTCGCTGCCCGATGATGCGAGGCTGCAATATACAAAAAGTGAAATTCAATCCTATAAAGACGTTCTCGACCATTACGAGACAGTTACAGAAACCAAAACACGCAGCGTCATAGACCACTACGAAGAGAAGAGTTCTTATGTTGATCTTGGAAATGGATATTTTGAGGAGCAAACGGAAAGCGTTCCGGTATATACTGAGGAAACCTACACCGAAGATGTAGAAAAACCAGTCTACCGGAAGGAGCCTGTGTATGCTACAAAATATTACTATGAAATAGACAAATGGACGGTTGTCGATACTGCAAAAAGTTCCGGCAATGATCAGAACCCTTCCTGGCCGGAACCGAAACTTAAAGACGGACAGAGAACAGGAGCAGAAGAAGAGCATTATTTTGTGACCGCTACATATGAGAAAAAGAAGGGCAAGACCGAAACAGGAAGATATGAAATGGATTTTTCTCAATGGAAAGAACTTAAAAAAGGCGAAAAAATAGAATTAAAAATTGATGCTGCTGGATTCGCAGAGATTAATCAAAAATAAGATATAGATATACCCGGAGGATTGATACGTATTTATTGCCGGAATGAATATCTGTGTTAAACAAGGAGATTCATACCTTTGGTATGAGTCTCCTTGTTTAATGATTTTCGCTTCCTTTTCGAAGAAGGCCGGTATATTCTTATCCTTTAGCTGGCGGATGTATTTCAGGCAGTCCAGCGTGTTTCTGGCAAATCGGCTGAGGGAATTGGTTTGTGGTATTGCCACCAATTTCGACCTTGATCCCCTTGATTCTACTTCCTGCCATAAGCTCCTCTTTTCCTGAATTTGGGCATAAGAAAAGCACTTATCATTTCTGATAGATGCTTTCTGAATTGCTATTCTGTTTTCAAAACCTATTTTTTGAATAGTTCTGAGTGCGTACCAAGTCTATAAAGCATGAGTATTAAAACATTGTTTTGAATCTCATAAATGAGTAACCAGTCTGGTTCAATATGACACTCACGCGTGCCTTTATAGTTACCTGTAAGATCGTGGTCTCTGTATTTTGCTTCCAGCGTACCGCCATTCGCCAGAATATCGATTACCTCAAACAGCTTATCAAGATTTTTGTTTTGCTTTTTGGCAAGCTTTAAATCCTTTTTAAATTGATTGGTAAACTGAATATCGTATTTCATATATCGAGAGCTGCCTTAAGCGCATCCATACTGGAATAGCGTGGAGCAGAAGGATCATTCATCATTTTTCTGCCTTCCTCAATGGCAGCGGCTGTAGTATCATTTGGCACTTCCAGTTTTAATTCAAAAGGAATACCACGCTCACGGATAGCGGTTCTCAGGAACATATTTACAGCAGTTGTCATATTAAGACCAAGCTCATTGAAGATTTCCTCCGCTTGATCTTTGATTGCCTTGTCTATACGAATATTTAAGTTAGTTGTTGCCATACAGAACACCTCCATTCAAAGATAGTATACTCAAATATTCGTATAATGTCAATATATTGTCATTATATAAGATGTACAAATCTTTCTAAAAGTCACTGCTCAGAGGTTATCTGGACATGAGAAAACCGATGGTGTAGACTAATAATAGTCAATGCCATCGGTTTTCTTATCCAAATATTCTGGACACTCTGTCAAATATATTTGCCGGTTCTTCCAGTCGCATCAAAACAAGCATGCTCATGCATTAACCAAAATGCCTGGATCCTGCTTTTTTCGGCCATGCCCTTTATGTCTTGGCCGTCCACCGGGTTTCCATCCTGTTTTTCCCTGCTGTTTGCAATCTTTTTCTGTCGGATGCTTTTGAAAAAGGACTAGATGAATTTTCATAATCACGTTTGATCTGTGCATGAAGTTTCAGGTTCTTTCACTGTTCTTCTTCCAACTTAGTAGCTGTTTCGTAGAACTTAAGGCGGAATTCTTTTGCTTTATGGGCCAATGCGGGATTCAAGCTCATCAAGTTATCAGTCTACACATCGGTTTTCTCAAGTCCAGCTAATCCCTGAACAGTAACTTGTATTGTAAAGTTGCACATTAAGGTGGGATGAAAAACTTGAAGTCCAATGTTAGAGAATGTATAATGGATTTAGACTAAAACGTGTCGTCTGCTAAAGAATTTACGGTGAAAAGCAATGCATCAGAGATTGTTGGTATTACCAATTGATAAAAGGCAGGCGGCAGAAAAGAGGCGAAATAATGGATGTTAAAAAAATAAGAGAAAAGCTGGCAGCAGTACTCAAAGAATCAGAGAATGATACAAAGTACCGGGCGTTTCTTGATGATTACACAATGCTGCTCGATGAGGTGAAAGTTAATACTGATACAGCCAATCTTGCAATTGAAGCGGTAAAACTGGATCAAGGCAATAATTTTCTGGATATCTTTGCCGGATTGGATAAGAAACAGGTAAAAGATGCATGGAAGATCATACTTAACTGTGGAGAATTTAAAAAAAATACTGACTATGGGACATTTGAATTAATGTGTTCTTTTGCTGCTTCTGCACTGGTAGGACTATTGAAAAAGTGTAGAACCTGGGATTTTGACATATCAGATATGATCCCTGATGAAAAGCTACTGGATGAATACGAACAGGAAATAGAGCTGCTGGAAAACAAGGCTGATAAAACAGATGGGGAGAATAAATACCTGCAGGAGTTATTGTTGAAGGAAAGAAAATTGATACAGTTAATTCCAGAGGATGAACATAGATGTATAATACAGTTGGCATGCTGATCGATGGAACAGCGTAGCTGGAGGTTTCCCTTTCAGAGAAATTAATTCGGAACAGGAATCTGCAGAGTCTCCGGAAAGAACTGCTTATGACAGTTCTCTGCTTTCTGCCGAAAAAAGAGTAAAAGCAGTCTTTTTCATGATACAGCTGATGAAGCAACAGCAAGTGCCATTGTATTAAGACTCATGGAAAACATATGAGGATTTCCAGCAGGATTATGGAAAAAAGTGCAGACAAAAATGTGTAATAATACTGTCCACAGGAAGTGCCCATTGTAGCGAGGTGGAAATGTTATGATTATTATGTGAAAAGAAGTAAAAACAGTGAAAAAAATTGAAAGAAAATTGAAAGAAAAAATAATGCCAGGCTATTAAAAAGGGGGGGGATGTTTTGTGAAAAAACAAATGTTGAAGAAGGTATATGCGATGGTATTGGCGATTACGTTGATTGGTTCGCAACAGTGTAGCAGCGTATTGGCAAATGATATAGCACAGATATATTCTGGTGTTACTCAAAATACAGAAATTCCAGATTATGATTATTGGATGGCACAAACCATCATGAATGGTATAGATAATAATGGAAATTCCTTGTACTCAACATTTCGAAGTTTTTCAGAACCGGTATATCGACAATTAGGGGAATATTTACTGGATGATAAACCTTTAGTAAGTATATCAACAGCATGGAGTATATATTTTAACAGTGAATACAGAAATCAGCTTACAAATATGCAGAAATATGTATATGAAATGTTACTTATGGATTATCTAAAGTATGATGCCTTTGGAGAAGACAAAAACAAGGAACTGACTAATAGTAAAACAGATTTCGCATTAAAAATTTATGATGCAATTGGGGAGGAACTTAATGATAAGAAAGAAAGTTATATTAACAATCTTCCGGTAAAAGAAAGTAAGGAAATATGTAGGCGGATTGAAACGATTTATGGTCTGGGAGAGGTATTAAAAGGTGTTAATGAAGGAATAAAAACAACAAAGGAACTGATTGACTGCATGTCGGAGTATCTTGCTGTTTTGAAAGTGAAAGATGATTGTGTTTCGTTATTAAAAGTTATGCAGGAACAGGTTTCGGTAGATGGGGATTTTAAGAAAGCAATCTCAGAGGTTCTTAATACAATAGATGGTACTCCCATTGATTATGAATCAAAAAAATACGGAGAATATCTTTGGAATAAAATCCTTGATGCGGGATGGTCTGCCTTGGAAGACAGTAATCCGGTTTTAGGTGCTCTTAATTGGGGAATGAATGGGTTAGATGTTTGTTTTAATTCTCAAGACCGTGCATCTAACAATTTGAAGCTGGCATTGTTGTACACTACGGACTGTTATATGCAGCAGGGAATGTTTGCGGCTGCGGACAGTTTTAGACGTGATCCAAATTCAGAAAACGGAAAAAAATTTACATATTGTTTTAATGCATATATTAGATTTCAAATGTATGCTAATAATTATGCAACAACATGGCTTAATAATTATCTTAATGGTGGGGCCGCTTCAGATATAATTAATTGGATTTATCATAAAGAAAATGTATCTACTGCTACGGACTTGATTAATATATGTAAAGGGCAAAACAAGTACAGACAGTCTCTTATAAATAATCAATTGAAATATGCAGATATTTATTTTGCAAAGTATAAAAAAGCTGATGAAGAAATAATTCCGACAGCCAGACAAAAAAGTATTACTGTTGATAAAGGGAAAACAAAACAGTTTGTAATTGATAATGTACTTTCAGGGGCAAAAGTTGTTTATAGTTCTTCAAACAATAAAGTAGCTTATGTGAATTCAAAAGGTGTTATAAAAGGCGTTAAAAGTGGAACCGCAACGATTACAGCTAAGGTTGTACAGAATAAAAAGACGTATTATGTGAATTTAGCTGTAAAGGTATGTGATCCACAAAAAGACTGGTATAAAAAGGTACTTAATTCAAAATCCGGAACGTATTATGTCAAATACTATGATGGTTATCAAGGAACTAAAATGGATAAAAAGAAAGTAAAGCGTAGTGATTTTACATATTATAAGTTAATTGACTTAAATAATGATGGCGTAAAAGAATTATTGCTTGCGACGGATCGTAGTGTCTTATGGGACAATAGGGTTTTACTATTGACCTATTATAATGGAAAAGTACTACCTTTAATTTGCTTTGAGGGAGCGGGGGCTCGTGGGCGTCAATTAATTAATAAAAAGACATTAATTTTGGCAAATAGTGGAAGTGATTTTTCATCTCAGATATATCTTTCGGTTGTAAAAGGAAAGTTGAAAATTTTACAGCAAACATATCGGCAGAATATGAAAAAAGGCTATCCACCTCAATATCTTTATAAAGTAAATAATAAAAAAGTTTCAGAAAGTATTTATCAGAAAGCTATTGATAAATATGGATTAAGTATAGCAAAACAAATTGAATTTAAACGTGTATGGTAACACAAAAATGGGAGGAAACAAGATTGAAAGGCAAAGTTAAGATATGGATAACTATATTAGTTATGTCATTGTTTTTTTTCTTAGGAGCAGACACAGTCAGCGCAAAATCTTTATCTGGTTTGAAGATCAATAGAAGTAATATTGAAATGGCTGTGGGAAGTTTATATCAATTAAAAGCAACCGTAAAAGCTTCAGGAAGTAAGATTATATGGAAATCAAATAACACGGATATAGTAACTGTTTCAACAACTGGAAAATTAAAGGCGAAAAAAGCTGGAAATGCAGTTATTACTGTTAAATGTCGAAATGAAGTAAAGAAATGCACAGTAAATGTTAAAATCGCTACTATAAAACAGTTAGAAGGATATTGGGAAATAGATACTGATATGACGATGAAGATAAATAAGACAAGCATGAGATGGATATACGGGTCTGCCTTTTCTCAATATGGAAGTATAATGGAGTTTAAACGAAATGGTGAATTCAGTTATGGGGTAGGCGCAGGAAATGGTGGCGCTGGAAAATTTAGCATTAAAAATAATTATATAAAATATAGAATAATAAAGTACGAAGACAATGCAGTTGAACAGAAATCGATAAAAGTAAAAAAGATTAATTCACAAAATATCCGGTTAATAATAAAAGATGGAAAATATAAAATATATTGGAAAAAGAAATCTTAGTTGCAATGATGGTGATGGAAATTGTCAAAAAAGGAGAAGAAGAATAATATATGGGTTTTATAATTTATTTTTACATTCCATTTGGGCAATGCTCCACAGGAAAGCTTTTTGGGTTATATGAAAGATGAAATCGATGTTAGCGGGTGTACGAAGGTTGGAGAGGTTAAAGCAATATTAGGCGACTGGCTGAATTATTATAATACTGAACGATATCAATGGCAATTAGCTAAATTATCGCCAGATGAGTATTAATTATACGTATATTACTACCGGAATGTATCCGTTAAATGGGATTATAAGTTATAAGGAGAACGAACAAGTATTCCCTAAAACAAATGAATAAAAATGTCCTTGACAAGAGGTCCATTTTAACTTTCTTGGTTTCACATTTTATTGCGGAATGGACGGAAAGAAAGAATTTTTCCGTTGCAGGGTAAAGACCAGCAGAAAGAGATTCCGAAGTAAAATCAAAGCGATGAAAGAATGGATAAAGGCACACAGGGATAGAACAATGCCATTGGAAATGATATTTAAAATAGTAAATGCGAAACTGCGGGGACATTACCAGTATTATGGAGTAACCGACAATACAAGGGACGTGAAGAATTTCTAAGTACAGACAAAATGGTTATTGTATAAATGTTTGAATCGGAGAAGCCAAAAGAGAAGCTACACAATAGACACTTTCTTTGATGGATTGCTTCAAACATTTTCATTGACTGAGCCGAATATTAAGGTAAGTTTGTTTTACATATAGAGTATGAAATATGAAGTGAAAAGCCGTATGCGTTAATAGCGCACGTACGGTTTTGTGTAGGGGTATGGGGAGTAATCCCCATATCTACTAGAGGGAGGTGTAAAGCGTGAATGAATATATGAGAAAATTGAAGCGGCAGCTCTTATTTGAAGGCTCTTGCGTTACGAGCAGATGCGGCCGGGGTGGCGGTGTTTACGAGTATGTACAGTGCGAATTTGCTTATAATGAGGGCAGGTTAGACGGCGGCGAGCTGTCAAAACGTAACATAATCAGTATGTTTGAGAGCGGGCTTATATGTGCAAACGAAGGCGAGATGATGTTTCGCGCTGAGGATATCATAAATACAGACAGGCACTTTGTGGCACTGCAGTATGCGATTACAGAGTGTATACATAGTCTGTCTGGCGGAGATATACAGGAGATACAGAGGCGGCTTGGAATGGGGCAGAACATACCGGGCGATGTAGAGGAACAACCCAAAACGCTTAGAGACATCGCAGCGTTCCATATAGAACAGATTAAAATCGGCGGTGACGCAAAGGTAGCCCGCATCATTGCATTTGTGCAATGCCTGCAGGCAGATATTGCTCCGTTTATTATACATGCGGAGAATAAAGAGGAGTACGAAGGGCGACTGGACAGCCCGGCACGACTGGAGCAGCTTTTCAGGGTAGAGCATCGGGTTCTGATTGTAGTATTATTTTCTCAAATAATCGGTGATTGCCTTAAATACCGATTCATATCCGGAGTCATGCAGGATATCGTGAGTTCCGGGAAAGCTTCTGATCTCCGTATCCGGGTTGTTTTCTTTGTATGCTTTATATACCTTTCGGACGCCTTTTCCAAAACCGGATACCGGATCTTTTTTTCCATACAGGAATAAAGTTGGAATGGTATTATTCGGATTTTTTAGGTTTCGGCTGGCACATTCCATGCCTTTGGAAAACTCGCAGAAAAAAGCAGGAGACACATCCTGACGAACAAGACTGTCATCAGCGTACTCCCTTCTCTTTTCATTATCCGTCAGGAGCCAGTAATTGGCCGGTCTGCCTTTGAACTTTTTGCCATATGTACCGAACATCAGATCATAGATCTTATCAGAAGCACAGGACATCTTTCCGGTATATTTTTTCCCGATCCAGGTTCTCATTATCCTCATCAGGAAAGCGGACTGCGCACCGGTACCGATCAGGATTTCTTTTTTATAGGGAGTCAGATCAGCGTTTGTCCTTACAATGAAGGAACCCAGAGAAAATCCCAAAAGATAGATAGGCAGGTTTGGGTATTTCCGGACAACATATTCCCTTGCTGATACCATATCTTTAACTGTGTCGTTCCAGTCATTAATGTACAAACAGGATGATCTTGGTGTGGTGCTGTGTCCGTGGCTGATGATGTCATTGCCAAAGACAATGTATCCGCGGCTGGTAAAATACTTTGCAAATTCCACATATCTTCCCATATATTCTGTCATTCCATGGCAGATCTGGATCAGGCCTTTGAGATCGCCCTTATATTCCGGTGCATAGATCTCCAGGTGCATGGTGGTGTCTTTATCGTTTGATGAAATTGCTATACATATTCTTTTCACTATATTTCCTCATTTCTTATTTCTCTGTAATATGCCAGATTTTGCAAAACAGAATAGATGGTGTCAGCGATAACCTTTTCTTCTGGTCGGATTTATTTCGCCGGCAGAACCATCTTCTTGCGTGAAGCATTATATTGCTTTTTTTCAGAAAAGGAAAGTGTTTTTTTGCATACCTGGAAAAAAGTTGTTTAGGATGTTGAGGAGTCTGGTTTTCCGCGGAGAAAAGATATTACAGTTTTGCGCAGACAAGCTCATAAACTGTCTTCAGAAGTTCGTCTCCCCTGCGGCATTCTGAAACAAACGAAACGACTGCTTTTTTCTTCGGCAGGATCATAGAAATCTGGGAGTATTTTCCATCCGCCCGGAAAGAATTATATTCACCACGCCAGAAAAGATAACCATAGTATCCAACATCAGCTGCCTTTGTACTTTCTTCTATCCATTTCTCAGACAGTATCTGTTTTCCATTCCACTTGCCTTTATTAAGATAAAACAGTCCAAATTTGTGAAGTTCAGAAAGGGTCAGAAATAATCCGCCGGCTCCAAAACTGTTTCCAAGTGGATCAGTCTCCCATGTAGGACGTTTTATTCCAATTTTGGAAAAAAGTCTGGGTGTAAGGTAAGAAACAAGATCGCAGCCGGAGCGTCTCTGTACAAGAATGCCTGCCAGATAGGGACCAACGTTATTATACACAAAATGTGTACCCGGCTTATACTTAAAGGGAATAGCCAGAGACATTTTTACCCAGTTATCTTCTTCATATAAAGGTCGTTGTTCTCCCATCAGACTGCCCTTCTCCTGTCCAAGGCACATGGTAAGAAGATCACGAACAGTTGCTTCTTTCAGGTTCTCATCTATACACTCCGGCAAGTCACCTGAAAATGCTTCTGTTAGTTTTTCATTAAGATCGATCAGCCCTTCCTGAACAGCAAAGCCAACTGCACAGGATGTGAAACTCTTTGTTGCAGAATAAATATTCCTTCTGCATTCCGGTTCGCTGTACCACTCTGCTGCAAGTTCATTATCTTTTGAAATTTTGATTCCAAGAACATTATATTCTTTTGCTTTCTTAACAAAATCTGAAATATCCATAATATTTACACCCTTTTTGTGCTTAAATGTATTTTATTACTTTTATATTAACACAAAAATGGTGGATAAACCAGTTATTGCAGAAGGTGGTATATTACTATATTTCATCTTTAGACAAATTTCAATATTAAATATTGATTTTGCCTTTTTGTTATACCCGAATTTCAGCAAGACATTGCATCTTAATCTCTCAATATTCCCTTTTTTATCATAATTAAATCCTTCTGCTGATATTTTCATCAATGCAGTATTGGCAAATTGCTTAAGTTAATGACATTGTGTATGAACAGTAACAAAAATGTCATCAATTTTTTCGATAAAAATATATATCTTTGTCTTGCCTTGTCAATGTGTGGTATACTTAAGACAGCAAAATACAGAAAGGAGAAAGTCATGGGAAACGAAGCAGGGGAATGGATCATTCATGGAGTAACATGGGATGATCCGAAATGCATCCACGATGTGGATGAAGCAGTCGAATATATCAACCGGGTTGGTTTTCTTCCTCTTTTTAAGAACGAAATTCCGGGGTTTTCTCTGGAGGAACGGACAGTGGCAGAATATTGGTGGTCTGATGATCCGGTGAGGGATCCGTGGAGATGGAGGATTGCCATTGCCAAAAGACATGATGTTCTTTACGGACAATTCTTTGCCAAAAAAGCCGGGTTTATTTCCAAAAAATGGCTGCCGGTATTTGCCAACTACCGCAGGGACGGCTATGATTTTGATGCTCTGTTTGAGGATGAAAAAGCACCGATTAAACATAAGAATATTATGGATCATTTTATGGAAAATGATGCAGAAATCTACTCCTACGAATTGAAAAAATTGGCTGGATTTGGAAAAGATGGCGAAAAGGGATTTGACGGAGCCATTACCAGCCTTATGATGCAGACATATCTGTGTAACTGCGACTTTCGGAAAAGGATCAATCAAAAAGGCGTGGAGTACGGCTGGGATGTGGCTGTGTATTCTTCTCCGGAACACATTTATGGATATGACCATGTTACTTCCTGTTATAAGGAAGATCCGCGGACATCCTGGGGAAAAATTGTTGATCATATGAAACAGCTTTATCCAGAAGCCGCGGATACGCAGATAAGAAAGATTCTAAAATAGGAGAGAATATGTGCAGCAGATATTATATAGATCTCGATATGATGGAGGAGATTTCCAGAGTGGTACAGAACATAGATGGGAGGATCCGGCTGACACAAGGAGATATCCGTCCGACCGATGTCGCACCGGTCATTGGACAGTCAGAACATGGACTGGAACTGGGTATGTGCAGAGGGGGATATCCCCTGTCAAAAGGCAAAAATCCGGTCATCAATGCAAGGGTGGAAACCGTCATGGATAAACCTTCCTTTCAGAACGGAATCTTATATCACCGGCTGTTGATTCCGGCAGGCGGGTTCTACGAATGGAATTCCCTGAAAGAAAAAAGTTCCTTTGCCAGACCGGATTCCTCTGTGCTGTATATGGCAGGATTCTGTGACTGGTTTGAGAATGAACGAAGATTTGTGATCCTGACTACCACAGCGAATAATTCCATGAAAAAAATCCATGATCGCATGCCTTTGATCTTGGAAAGGGAACAAATCACAGACTGGTTTGATAATAACAAAATGCCTGTACTTCTGTACCAGACACCGACTCAGCTTAATCGACAGACGGAATATGAACAGCAGAGTCTGTTTTCATAGAAAGTGGTGAGTTTTAATGACAAAGGATGAATGGTACAAGCAACTGTTCGAGAGACTTGAAAACTCCAGATTTCGGAGCAGATTTCATCTTAAGCAGAAGGATATTGATTATATTCATGAAAATGCAAACAATGCAGAGTTTATTTTGGAAAGCACCTATATACGATTAAGAAATATGGGCGTGGTTTTATGTCGTATTTGTGACGAAAAATCCTACCTAAAAAATTCATGTATTAACGGAATGAGATTAGCTCAGGAATCTATTCTCATGCAGTTTGGTTATACTGTTTCGCAAGAAGAAGGTTTATCTGCTTCCAGACGACAGAAAATACTTGCGGTCATGATTGATAATAAGGTCTTATCCAAAAGTGAAATAATAAGTTATTTGGATTTCTTTATTAGTCAACGACATTATCAGAGTAAATTCGAATTAGCAATCTCAAAATGGGAAATGGATAGAGAATTTGTTCGGGGATATCGAGCAGGAGAATATACGCAATTTGGGGTGAATGCAATTTATAGAAGGCGATGATTACCAAATCCGAAAGAATACAAGTTTTTTATATCAAATAATGCAATTGTAAAAAGAATAAGAAATGAGCAGCAAGTTTTTTGTCATTCAGCATATCTTTAACAGATTTTCAAAGGAGAAAATATTATTTTCAGACATCAGTTCTTGAAATTTATTCAGATTAAGATCCGAATGCTCAAGCTCTCTGGAGAACTGATAACAGATCTGAATCTGATCATTCAGGTTAAAATGATGTTCGTTTTTCAGATATGTTCCGACATCAAGCTCATGGATAAACAAAGTACAGACGACAGCCATTTTAACCTTGGTAAAGATTTCATCGTCATAGACTGCACCACAGAAATAAGTATAAATCCAGTAAACCAGAAGCTGTTCTTCCTGAATCTGCCAGTCCGGACAGTAGAAATCAAATTCGCTTTTCTGATATATATAATCGTTTTCTCCTGAAGAAATATATAAGGAATCAAGACGTTCCTTCAGAAATTCTTTCCATCCGGGACGAAGAACTTCCATTTCCGGAACAATAGTTTTCCACATGTTTTTAAATAGATCCTTTGATGTGTCAGAAGTATTCATTCTGAAATGAACTTTATCACAAAATGTTTTTCCGAATCCGGAATCTTCATGACGTTTCCGAATCTCTTCCCATTTAAAAAGTTCGTTTTTATTTAAACACAGCTGAAAATCATGTGTGATGGCAAGTACTTTCCACAGGCGTTTCCGTATGGGGACATTTCTGTTCTGGATGATTTTTATCAGAAGATCTCTGGTATCCATCAGTGCAGTAAATAAAAAGTAATCAAAATCATCATAGGTTTCTTCAGCGGCTTCCTTTTCGATGGTAACAAAATGAACTTTTTCTTTCTGAGACAGCAGAATTCTTGCTGCTTCCGGGCAGGAAAGGGACAAAGAAATCTCACGCAGGCCCTCAAATTCTTCAATGTGTCGTGGATAATTTCTGCAGGTGTCGCAAAGCATTTTCGGACCTGCTTCTGTGTAAATATCACACAGATTTTCTTCGTTCAGAAATGCACACCGTCGGTTGTACTGGCGGAAGACATGTTCCTTCCAGTCGATATCGTTGTGCAGTCGATTGTGAAAAGGCCCTTTGAAATGCTGATATTTCTTCAGAGTTTTATTGTCAATAACAATCTGCCATCCTGCACAGCAGGTATCCGGACAGGACCCGGCAATGCAAGAAAATTCTTTATAATAGTTGGGAAATGTAAATTCCATGGTTTCTGCTGCTTTCTGATTATTTCTTTTTTGCTTCCAGATAGTCGTTTAACTCTGCATTCGGAATATCTGTAATGAACATATGTCCGGGAGCATGAGTGATAACGATTGGCGGTTTGGCATTCTCAATTGCTGCCTGCGGAGTTACGCCGCATGGCCAGAACACAGGAATTTCCCCTTCGTAAATATCCACTGCTTCACCGTAATCAGGTTTCATAACGTCATCAACACCGACCTCTTTCGGATCTCCCATATGTACAGGGGCACCATGAACATTCGGCATTTTGAAAGTAATGTCATAAGCTTTTTTTGCGTTTTCCGGTGTCATCGGGCGCATGGAGCAGACCATAGGACCGGAAAATGGACCAACAGGAACTGTCTGAATGTTAGTTTTGAACATCGGTACATTTCGTCCCTGGGCGATATGACGGATTTCAATCCCTTCTCTGATCAGTGCTTCTTCAAATGAGAAAGAACAGCCGATAAGAAATCCAACATATCCCTCTTTCCAATACTCGGAGGCGTCAGTAATTTCTTTTGTAAATACACCGTTTTCATAAATACGGTATTTCGGGATATCCGTGCAGATATTTCCGCCCTCACCCATGTCATGAGTTTCAGGAGTTCCTTTGATAATCTCGAGAATTGGACACGGAAATGGATTCTTGTGTGCAAATTCTTCAAAATCTGCAGCATATTCCGGTGGCAGAATTACCAGATTTGCCTGCGCATAGCCACGGCACATTCCTGCAGTGGGGAAATCAATAACTCCCTTGCGGATCAGTTCACGAACTTTCTTTGGGGACATATCTACATAAGGTGTGATATCAAAAGCCATAATAAATTACCTCCTGTTTCGTACTTTACAATATAAAAGTATTGTACAGTAAACTGACAGGAAATGCAATGCTATAAATAGTGGCGGCTTGATTTTTATATAAAATATTTTATAATAGGAATGCCGAAGGGTGCTGCCGGACGCGTTGTGAACAGCAATAATATATGAATGGGGGAATGAGAGTGGCAGCATATGAAAAGAGTAAGAGTGTGAAGTTAAAATCGATCAGTACCATGACAGAAGGGACCATCTGGAGACAGATCCTTCTGTTTTCTATTCCATTGATACTGGGAAATCTGCTCCAACAGATGTACAATACAGTGGACTCAATTATTGTAGGAAATTTTGTGGGCAGCAACGCACTGGCTGCAGTTGGTTCCAGTACGTCGCTGATTTGTCTGCTGATTGCATTCAGTATGGGGGCATCTGCAGGTGCGGGAGTTATTGTATCCCAGTTTTATGGAGCAGGAGATGAGAATGGCGTTCAGCGTTCTGCACATACAGCCTTGATGCTTGCGCTTATTCTGGGAATTGTTCTTACTATCGCTGGAATTGTATTTTCACCTGCAATTCTCAGGTGGATGAGAACTCCGGAAGAAGTAATGAATCAGTCAGTTCTGTATTTGAGAATTTATTCTTATGGACTGGTTTTTAATGTCATCTATAATATGGCAGCGGGGATTCTGAATGCAGTAGGTAACTCCAGACGTTCGCTGATGTATCTGGCAGTAGCTTCGTTTTCCAATATTTTTCTGGATTTATGGCTTATCGGCGGAATGCACATGGGAGTCGAGGGTGCTGCAATTGCAACAGATATCAGCCAGGTACTTTCCTGCATTTTTGCATTATGGTTTTTGATGAGAGTTCCGGATATTTACCGCATAAATCCGAAGAAACTTTCCATTGATAGAACAATGGCAGGACGGATTATCCAGGTAGGTCTGCCGACTGCAATTCAAAACACGGTAATCTCCTTTTCAAATGTACTGGTACAATCTGGTGTCAATGGATTCGGAGCCAGTGCAATGGCGGGTTTTGGTGCATACCTGAAAGTAGATGGGTTTAACATTCTGCCGGTAATGAGTTTTAGTATGGCAGCAACGACTTTTACCGGTCAGAACTATGGTGCGGGAAAAACAGACAGAATCAGAAAAGGATTGAGAGTAACTCTTGGAATGAGCGTGCTTTATACGATCGTGACAGGAATTCTCCTGCTGACCTTTTCCAGACCGATCATAGGGATTTTCAGCAGTGATAAAGAAGTAATCTATTATGGGGCACAGGCAATGAAATATTTCTGCCCGTTCTATTTCCTTCTGGGAATTATGCATTCCCTGGCAGGAACCATTCGCGGAACAGGAAAGACGGTACCTCCCATGGTAGTGATGCTGCTTGCATTATGCCTGTTCCGTATTCTGTGGATTCAGTTTGTGGTTCCACATTTCACCAGCATTGATATTATATATGTACTGTATCCTGTTTCATGGGCTGTAGGAATGGTACTCATGCTTATCTATGCATGGAAGGGAAATTGGATGCCAAAAAAATATCAGAATATTAATCAGACTGTCTGATAGTATTCTTTTACATAGTGAATGAACTGGCGTACATGGGATTTCAGAATTCTGTTTTTACTGTAAACAATATAAAAACTGCGTTTGTGAGCAGATTCTTCTAATGGAAACAGAAGAATCTGCTTTGTTTTTTGCAGGTCATTCATGCGGGCTACTACATTCAGACTGGAAGGTTCAATACCGGCATTTTCCAGAAAAATATCCATTTCCTTTTTGGTTCCGGAGCCTTTTTCCCTGATGATAACAGAATCCTTGATAAAGTCCTGAAAAACAACAGGTTGTTCTTTTTGTTTTAAGTTTAAATAATGATCATTCACAGGGGTAGCAATCACCATATTATCCTGACAGAAGGGAATAAATACACAGCTGTCGTCTCCTGTATTCTGTCCTGTCAAAGCCAGGTCTACGGTCCCATCCAGTACACGGTTAATAGCACCGGAACTGTCTGTCTGCCAGGAATGGAAATATACATCAGGATACATTCTGCCAAAACCTGCGAGAAGTTCAGGAAGGAGATAAGAAGAAGGAATGGTGGAGGCTGCCAGATCAATGATCTGCTTTCTGGAACCGGTGAAATTATCCAGAAGATTGTTGCGGATATCCAGAATGCGGAAAGCGCTGTCGTAGAGTTGGTATACCACACTTTTTTATAAATGAAATTTATAAATATTTATAAAAAAGTATTATATTTAAATCATCCGATAAAATGAAAAATCCAGTAAATAAATGGAAGTGTAAAAACAGAACAGATAGTTGTAACAAGAATTCCACCCATTGCATAATCGCCATCTGATCCGTAGGCATTTGCCATCATTACCACAGAGGACATAACTGGCATTGCAGAAGTCAGAGCCATGGTAGTGCGGATTTCTGAAGAAACCGGAAGATATCCAAGTAATACATAGAAGAAAAGCGGAAACAAAAGCATTTTTAGGATGACAATTCCATAATAATCCAGTCTCCGGATATTTTTCAGTACATCGATACAGGCGAAAACACCGCCAAGATAGATCATTGCGAGAGGTGTGGCGGTCTGGCCGATTTTCTGAAGGGAATTGTTCAGAACTTCAGGAAGCCGGATTCCTGTCAGCACACAGATCACAGCAAGAAAGATGGAAACAGTAACAGGATTGATCAGCTTCCGGAAATCAAAACGGTTTTTTTGACTGTCTGTACCTGAAGTAAGGCGTACACCTGCTGTCCACAGCATGAGCTGATCAATAATGGTAAATACACAGATGTAGAGCATACCGTTTTCCGGATAAATACTGGTTACTATGGGAATACCCATAAATCCCACATTTCCGAATACGCTCATGGCACTGTAAAGCTGCCTGTGGTTACCATGCAGATGAAAAAAAATACCAGATATGTAGCTGAGTAAAAACAGACATATATACATAATTCCCGCAATCAGAAAAATGCTCAGTGAATGAAAAAGAGTTTTACGTTCCACTCCGTTTACAGTATTGATAAAAATCATTACAGGAAGCGCCAGTTTTATTACAAATTTTGAAATGACTTCAAGATTTTCTCTGTTCATAACCCGTGTGCGGATCAGAATCACGCCTGCAAGCATGTAGATCACGAACATTCCGATCTGAGCAGTCAGAATGCTGAAAGTATTCATTTGAGTTCTCCTTTTTTTTCGTAAATTCACATAAAATTATAACTGCAAAAAAGTGAAAATACAACAGAAAGTATAGGTGGCGAAAAATGTTTTTTTGAGTTACAATAAACAAAGCTGAGTTATATATTAGGAGGAGTAAAAAAGTGAATGTATTAGAAATTGTTCTGCCTGTACTGGTTATGATCGTGGTCGGTATGCTGTGCAGAAAATGGAAGATTCTGACCAGAGACGGAATCAATAACATGAAGGTGCTTGTAACGAATGTTATGCTTCCGGTTGCTATTTTTCATGCTCTAGCAACAGCGGAATATAATAAAGAAACCGGAATCCTGATTTTGATCATGTTTGTAATGCTGGTAGTATCCTTTGGTCTGGGCTTTTTGCTGAAGCCATTTCTGAAAGGAACCTATCAGAAATATCTACCGTTTATGGTAAGCGTATATGAAGGGGGACTTATGGCCTATCCGTTATATACAAGCCTCTGTGGCAGTGAAAATCTTTCCCGTATTGCAGTTCTGGATATTGCCGGACTGCTGTTTGGATTCAGTGTATATATGGGAATGCTGGGACAGGTGGAAAACGGTGAGAAGATTGATGTGAAAAAACTGTTTTTCAGTGCATTAAAGACTCCGGCATTTATTGCAAGTAACCTGGGAATTATTGCAGGATTATCGAAGGTGATCCTTGCAGTTTTAGACAGTCCTTTCGGAGGCGTGTACCAGAGTGTGGAAAATATTCTCACCACATCTGTGACTGCCATTATTTTACTGGTAGTGGGATACAGCATGGAACTGAATGCGAAATTATTAAAGCCATGCATTGCCACGATCATCTTACGTGTATTGCTTCAGGCAGTGATGATCGCAGGAGTTCTTGTTGCTGTACATTATCTGGTAGGTGATGATCGGCTGGTCAATCTTGCAATTATCAGTTATATGTCAGCACCGGCCACATTCAGTATGCAGACTTTTATGAAAGATGAAGAAGGAAGCGCTTATGTTTCCACAACAAACTCCATGTACTGTCTGGTATCTATTCTTGTATATATAATTATGGCAGTGACAATCTACTGATCATGAAATCTGAATAACAGAAAATGAAAATTACCGCGGATTGAAATAGACCTGGCGGTAATTTTTGTATGTCGCAGGAAATTACTTCGTAATGTACCTGTGATATATAGTGCTCCGCATGAGGCGTAGAATCCTGTAAACGGGAAAGGGGTTGCAGATATTTAAATAATTTGGTAAAAACAACTAAAATATATTGAATGATGGCAAAAAATATTGTAAAATAAAACGAAAACAAAGACTTGTGGAAAGGGAGCATACGTATGGAGAAAAGGTATACGATTGGTGTAATGATCGGAAATGTAAATTCACCGCATACGATGAATCTGATGCAGGGTACAGATGGGTAATACGATGCAGGATGAAGTATTTATGAAAAAAGCGATTGAACTCTCCAAACTGGCAGTGGAGCATGGGAATGAACCCTTTGGAGCAGTGCTGGTAAAAGACGGAAAGGCTGTGTTCTGTAATGAAAATCAGATCTATACAAAACATGATCCGACCTTTCATGGAGAAGCGGGACTGATCCGGGAATTCTGCGCACAGACAGGCATTACGGATCTGCACGAATATACGCTTTATTCCAGCTGCGAACCATGTTTCATGTGCAGTGGCGCAATGGTCTGGGTAAAATTGGGAAGACTGGTCTATGGTGCGAGCAATACGGACTTGGAACATATCCTTGGCAATGCCGGGTGTAACTGTTCCGGCATGGTGTTTAAAAATTCTTTCTGGAAACCGCAGGTGACATCCGGTGTATTACGAGAGGAGAGTCTGGCGGTTCTGAGGGAATATTTCGAGAAGCATGAGAAGGGCTGAAAAGGATATTGTAAAATATATCCGGAGATTGAGCTTGAAGATAAGATACAGGGAAATCTGTTGACAATAACAAAGTATATTGAAAAAAGTAGGGAGATTCCTATTATTGCAATGACAGCAAATGCATTTGCAGAGGATGTACAGGCTGCCTTGAATGCCGGAATGGATGATCATGTGGCGAAGCCAATTGATATGGATATTTTAATTTCTGCCGTCGAAAAATGTGTGAAACGATGATTCATTTGATGAAGAAGATGTCTGCCCAGATTGTCATAAGAGTAATGGTAGAAGTGGGAGTATGGAATTTTGGAATTCACCTCTTTCAGATGAAGATACAAAATGATTACAAGATAATTAAGGTACAGCAGAGAAATCTGAGGTGTCTTTGGATACGAAAATTAATGAAGTTGAGAGTCTGTTGGTATTACGCTGGCAGACTTTCTTTGATTCTTAAAATAGTAAATCGTATTCTCTCCGCGGAAGCCCCCATATTCGGTAACCTGGTATTATAGAAAAGAAGAGCCTGGTTTTCCTTGGAGAAAGATATTACAGTTTTGCACAGACAAACTCATAAATAATATGAGCTTTATCACCGAAGGTTTTGCCAGTTTCCTGGATGATGCGGTTAACAGGGTAAATAGGAAGCCCAGATTTTAATATATCATTTTTCTATAATAAAAAACAACTTTGGCAGAGAATTATTAAAATAGAATTCTTGAAATTCGAGAAATATAAAGGTTCAATTCTTCATAATGGGTGTTTATTATGAAAAAATATTTTGCTATACTGACAATGTCAACAGTAAAGAAGAATATAAACGAGGTGATCAGATGGAAGCAGCACAGAGAATTCGATTGATTCGAATAATAGAAAAAATGGAGAAAAATCCGGAATTCAGTAATAAGTTTGGAATGAAGAACACATCTGAATATTTAGCAGAAAAAGAACCAAAAAAAGGCATTTATTAGAATAAGTTTCAGGAGGGGTAAAAAATGTTATCATTATTGTTTACAATTTGTATGATCTGGTTTGTAGGAAAATTTTTTGTTTTCGGGTTAAGAGCATCCTGGGGAATTATGAAATTACTTTGCACAGTTATTTTCTTCCCGGTGATATTGATCGGTATGGTTTTGGGTGGACTGATGTATATTGCTTTTCCATTGTTGATTGTCGGTGGCATTATAGCACTGGCAACCTCACATTCATAATGGATCAGGAGGAGAAGACGAATGGGGTATGATATTGAGAAAGAAAAGAGAGAAGCTATTGAAGCCGGCCGAAGAGCACTGAGTAGTCTTCGTACGGCAAAAGAAAATCTGAACAGTGCAAAGAACTGGGGTCTGGTAGATATGTTTGGCGGTGGATTTTTTACTACAATGCTAAAACATTCCAAAATGGATCAGGCGAAACGGAATATGGAACAGGCAAAGTATGATCTACGTAGTTTCAGCAGAGAATTAAATGATGTAAATATGGCATGTAACTTAAATATCAATACTGGAGATTTTCTTTCATTTGCGGATTATTTTTTTGATGGATTTGTTGTGGACTGGGTGGTCCAGGATCGGATCAATAATGCAAAAAGACAGGTAGAAGAAGCAATTCGAAGAACCGAAAGCATAGTCAGTCAATTACAGCGTATGTAAGGTAAAGGCAATGAATCAGAAATGGTCCATTGCCTTTCGTGCAGTATGGATTATTTTAGTTTTGCTTTTTCGGCATTTAAGAGTTCAAGATTGAGCGCCTGCTTCCCGGCTGTTTTATCTACCCAAAGATTCAAAGAGTCTATAGCTAAAGAAATTTCATCAAGTTTTTTACTGATATAAGCAAAATCCTTCATTTCATCATCGCTGATTTTACCGTCACGTGCAATTTGGATTAGGCGGCCGGTAAGAGGATTGATTTCATTTAAGCTGGCAATTGTCTCCAAAATGATATTTGATAAATTAGTCACTTCTATTTCAGGAACATAACGTTGACCTATTTCGCATTTGTGAGAGCAGTAATAATTGCAAAGATCTGGTCTTTTATAGGCATCTGCCATCTGGAGGATATCATAAGGCGTTGGTTCTTGTGTTTCATATTCGAATTTTTCAATTTTTGAATCAGAGACAGCAGTCATTTTTTCACTGGCCTCTGCTCTTGTAAGTCCTGCCGCTTCTCGGCAAAGCTGGTAAATAGTTTTGTTTTCCCTGGTGGATTGTTTACCCATGAGAATTCCTCCCTCGTATATCGCTAGGCATGAGGATTACCTGTCTTCCAGGCCACATGCTGCGCAGTTATTTCATAATATATTTTATTATACTTGATTTGTAAGCTAACAACAAGTAATTGATGGTATAATGTCCATAGGCGTTACTGTTCACTGGTAATATCCCGCGAGGTGTTTTTTGTGAGCGAAGGTCACAGAAAACCCGAGACATACTGCGCGAATTTATGCGATTAGCATAAATTCTGTGCATCGCGAAGCGTGTTGCTGGG
>SKEE01000129.1_pt1 | contig 86884 bp, 74 predicted proteins | sample 4826661 | NCBI WGS metagenome assembly SKEE01 (sample SAMN11008817, study PRJNA524170) | human gut metagenome | biome: Human fecal sample; material: Feces; isolation source: fecal sample from pouch patient p20 | host: Homo sapiens | place: Israel: Tel-Aviv | collected 2016-11-14
TTATGACAATGCCAAAGTTTGGGATGATGCCAAGGTTTATGATAATGCCGAGGTTTGTGGCAATGCCAAAGTTTGGTATGATGCCAAGGTTTACGGTAACGCCAAGGTTTATAGCAATGCCGAGGTTTATAGTAATGCCAAAGTTTATGACAATGCCAAAGTTTGGGAGGATGCCATAGTTTGCAGTAATGTCAAAGTTTATGGTAATGCCATAGTTTGCGGTAATGCCAAAGTTTATGGCAATGCCAAAGTTTATGAAAATGCCAAAGTTTGGGATGATGCCAAGGTTTATGATAATGCCGAGGTTTGTGGCAATGCCAAAGTTTGGGAGGATGCCAAGGTTTACGTTAAAGCCAAGGTTTATAGCAATGCCGAGGTTTATAGCAATGCCAAAGTTTTTGGCAATGCCAAAGTTTATGGTAATGCCGAGGTTTGTGGCAAAGCCGAGGTTTTTTCTACAAGACACGTATTAGTAATTGGTACTATCGGTAGTCAGGATGATTTCGCAACATTCTATCGTGATAAAGATAATGAGATTACAGTCAAGTGTGGTTATTTTCTTGATAAGATTGATAAATTTCTTGAAAAGGTCACAGAGACACACGGTGATTCTAACTATGCATTAGTTTGCAGAGCGGCAGTTGAGGCTGCAAGATTACAGATTGACCTTTCAAATGAAGTGACGAAGGACGCTGATGAATAATGAATGATATTCAAGTGATGTGCATCAGAAAAGAATGTTTATGTAATGAGTTTTCTGACTGAATATTTATTGGATAGACGACTATTTCTTTGAAATAATGCTGTCGCAATCCCATTAGATTTAGCTGATGGGTCAAGACAGCCAACCAGGGCAATTTAGCCCTGGTTTTCTATGTACTCCTTTAGCATCTGCTCTGATACATTTCCTACAGAACAGGCAAAGTAGCCATCTGTCCAAAAGGTGCGCTCTTTCCAGAAGTGTTTCCGTAGTATATCCGGATAGGATTTCCAGATGTGATAGGTGGTATAGCTTTTCAAATTCCGTACCAAATCAGAAATTGCAATGGTTGGCGGAATTTCAATCATGTAATGGATATGATCTTTATCTGTCTCCATATAGCGTATAGTTACATGATGCTTCTCGCAGAGCTGCCTAGACAGTTCCTTCATCCGGTCGGATATTTCTGTCTTGTCTGGAAAAGAACGCAACAATTATATGGAACATTTGACACTTCAGACAAAGAAAAATCCGGAACCGGCTTATGATTTCAACCAGTGTGCTTATAAGATGCCGGCTTATTTGAGACGAACAGCAATTCAGGAAGCCCTTGGAGCGTATTCTTCGTATGCATCCAATCATGAGAATTGGGTCAACAACGGAAAGCAAGGCAAAGAACCAAAGCTGACCTATGAACGTAACGCTATGCCAACCTTATACAAAGGGAATATGTTCATTCGCACTGGCAGTGATACCGCCAGAGTCAAGGTGTATCACCGCAAGGATTGGGTATGGTTGGATGTTTTACTTTGTAAGCAGGATGTGAAGTATATTGAGAAACATTGCTTATCCGATCCGAATACAGTACAGAAGAATCCGAAGCTAAAAAAATGTGGCAAGTGTTGGTATTTGGTATTTCCATTTGCTAAAGCTGTGACCTTTGAGGATGTAGCGATTGAGGATAGGACAATCTGTGCAATAGATTTAGGCATCAATCAGAATGCTGTCTGCTCCATTATGCAGAGTGATGGAACTGTCGTGGCAAGAAAATTCATTAATTTTGCCACTGAAAAAGACCATTTATACAAAGCATTAGGCAGACAGAAGAAAGCACAGCAGCATGGCAATCGCAAAACACCGGTCTTATGGAAACGTGTCAATGACATTAACCAGGACATCAGCCGGAAAACAGCCAAAGGTATCATGGATTTTGCCATTCTGTACAATGTGGATGTGATTGTGTTCGAGTATTTGGATACCAACGGCAAAAAACGAGGTTCGAAGAAACAACGCCTGCAGCTCTGGAGAAAACGGGAAATCCAGCGTATTGTGGAACATCATGCTCACAAGTGTGGAATTCGTGTCAGTCGAATCTGTGCATGGGGAACGTCTGCCCTGGCATTCGATGGTTTCGGGAAAGTGGAACGTGGCACGTATATGCAGGACGGAAAAGAAAAATATAATTATTCCATCTGTGTCTTCCCAAACGGAAAGATCTATCATTGCGACTTAAATGCGAGTTACAATATCGGAGCACGATATTTTATCAGAGAATTACTAAAATCCGAGTCAGTGATGACAAGGTTGCCAGCCGAAGCCAATGATCTTCGGTATGGTACGGGAACAACGCGCACCTTATCTACGTTAATTAGGCTCAATGCGGACTTATGTGCGACTTGCGCATAAGCATCTGAGTTTTGCCTGTATCTGTAGAAAGGAAATCTCTCTTCTCTAAAGGAAGAAAACGGACGGTTTTGCCGTCCGTTACGAGAAGCCCATTAGGTTTACCTGATGGGAGTGTTCACTGTGAAGCAGAAGAATATGAGTTGTAAGATTGCTATGAATATGATGAAGTATTTATGTCAGATATTCTTATTGCAGCTTTTCAGGAATTTAAAAAAAAGTTCTTCAAATAGCTAAGTATTATATCTCAAAATGTAAAATCAGTAGACCTGTTTCTTAATTAAAACATCATGGAAAATTTATAATCCCTCCAAATTAAAGGGCGGGGTGTATTCTTCTTTTGCACTGCTCTTTTCTTGCATAAATCCCTCCACAAGTCCAAGTGAGATTGCTTCTTTTAAAACAGATTCATATTCATAAGTGGTAATTCTGCGGTTTAATTCCGGATATTCATGACTTTTATAAAAAGGCGTATACTGACTTAAAAGACTGATGAGATAGCTTTTGTCAGGAAGTGTTTCTTTTATCCAATGAAGCAGAGTGATAGAATCTTTTCGACAGTTTGGAAGTACAAGATGTCGGATAATCACTCCTTTTTGTAAAATTCCATCAGAATCAAAAACAGGTTTTCCTGTCTGCTCTATCATAAGTCTGACTGCATTTGAGGCAACTTTAAAATAATCTTCTGCTTTAGAATATTTTTGTGAAAGTTTGGAACTGAAATATTTCAAATCTGGAAGATAAATATCGACATAATCTTTTAAAAGCCGGATTGTTTCTGGTTTTTCATATCCACTGCTGTTATAGACAACAGGAATGTTAAGTTTGTCTTTTATCCGGTCAAGAGCATTTAAAATAGATGGAAGATACTGCGTGGCGGTAACCAGATTAATATTGTGTGCGCCCTGGTTTTGAAGCTCAAGAAAAATCTGTGCGAGTTTCTGTTCAGAAATTTCTTTGCCATAGGTTTCACTGCTGATGCTATAATTTTGACAGAAACAACAGCGCAGGGTACAACCGGAAAAGAAAACAGCTCCACTGCCTCTTGTACCGCTGATACAGGGTTCTTCCCAGTGATGAAGCGCAGCACGGGCAGCCTTTATCTGAGAAGAGGACTGACAAAACCCAAGAGAAGAAGTCCGGTCAATGTGACAGTTTCTTGGGCAAAGTGAACAATTTTCATAAATTTTAGAATGATTCATAATCAAAATTTCTCCTGTAACCTTAAAGTATCTTAATACTAATAAAATTTCTCTGAAATTTCAAGAGAAGCAGGAAAAAGGCTTTCTTTTTGTCAATTTTTAGGGTAAAATAGGAGCGATTATAATTGAGAGGACTAGAAAAGGTAGAAGAGGTAAAAATGGAAGAAACACAGGGAAAGAAGAAACATAAGGTACTAAAACGAGTGCTGATTGGGCTGGTGATTCTGATTTTGCTTGGTCTGACAGCGGCTTATATTGCGATTGGCTATTATTATCAGGATAAATTCTATGAAGGCACAATAATAAATGGAACAGACTGCAGTAATCAGAACGTAGCATACATAAAAGAAATTGTAAAAAAAGAGGCAGAAGTTTATTCCCTTACGATTAAAGAACGAGAAGATGCACGGGATGTGATAGAAGCTTCTGATATCCAGATTACTTATAAAGACGATAATGAAATCGAAAAGATTATGGAACAGCAGGATGCGTGGAAGTGGATTTTGCAGATTGGAAAGGATAAGAATTATACAGTAAGTCAGGAAAATTCTTATGACGAAGCAAGTCTTGAGAATTATGTGAATCAGATGGCATGTATGCAGGATGCAAATATGACAGCACCGCAGGACGCTTACATAAAAGATAATGGAAGTTCTTATGAAATTGTTCCGGAAGTGGAAGGAAATACACTCGATAAGGAAAAAACGTTAGAAACAATCAAAGAAGCAGTGGACAAACGTGAAAAAGAGGTTTCTTTAGAAAATACAGGCTGTTATGTAGAACCGGCAGTGCGCCAGAATGATGAAACACTGACTAAAGAAGCAGAACAGTTAAATAAAATGACATCTGCTCAGTATGTGCTTGATTTTGGTTCTGGTCAGGAAACGATTGACCGTGCAAAACTGCAGTCCTGGTTAAAGGAAGATGAGAGTACGCATACCTATTCCTTTGATGAAACGGCAGTGAAACAGTATGTCATTGACTTATCTTCCAAGTATAATACAGAAGGAAAAGCAAGAAGTTTTGTGACAAGCGGAGGACAAACCGTAAATCTGACAACGGGAGATTATGGATACCGTTTATGGCAGGATAAGACGACAGAGTCGCTTTTAAATGCAATGAACAGTGGAGAGAGCCAGACCGTAGAGGTAACCTGGCTGTATAAAGGACAGACTCATGAAGGAAATGAAATCAATGGAACTTATGTTGAAATTTCAATTTCTGAGCAGAGAATGTGGTTTTATAAAAATGGAAGTCTGATTGTCGATACGCCTGTTGTAACGGGAAATCCAAATACCGGACATGCAACACCATCCGGCGGGGTTTGGAAATTAAAAGATAAAAAGAGTCCGTTTACGTTAACGGCATACAATCCAGATGGAAGTCAGCAGTATGCAGAGCCGGTTACTTACTGGATGCCATTTAACGGTGGTGTTGGAATCCATGATTTAACAAAGAGAACTGCATTTGGCGGGGATATCTATCTGACAAATGGTTCTCATGGATGTGTCAACACACCGCTTGATGCAGTAGCGACAATTTATAATAACATAGAAATTAATACACCGATTGTGGTTTATTAATAATTTATTAATAAAAAGAAAGAGAACGATTTTGAGCTGGTCGGAGTCGTTCTTTTTTATCGGAATTTTAAATGTTGAAATTCTGCTTTAAAACTGGTATAATGCATTAGGCTGAATATTAATACATCATGAGGTAAAAATCATGAATAAATAAAAGAAGGAGAGAACAAAATGAAGAAAAAATTATTTGCATTAGTGTTAGCTTCTGTTATGGCAGTTTCCATGACAGCATGTGGAGAAAGTAAATCCGTTTCTGATAACAGCGGTTCTGCGAAAAGCGATTCCGCAGGAAGCAGTAAAGGAGTAAAAGTAATTGATATCGACCTGACAAATGAAGAATATGCTTTTGGTGTAGATAAAGACCAGGAAGAGCTTTTAACACAGGTCAATGATTTCATCGGAAAAATCAAAGAAGATGGAACATTAGATGACATCTGTCAGAAATACTTTGGCGGTGGAGAACCGACAGCAGTAAAATCAGCACAGCTTGATACTTCAAAAGACCAGCTTGTTGTTGCAACAAACGCAGCATTTGAGCCATTTGAGTATACAAAGGGTGAAGATTACTACGGAATCGATATGGAAATCGCTTCTATGTTAGCTGATGAATTAGGACAGGAACTGGTAATCCAGAACATGGATTTTGATGCAGTGTGCCTTTCTGTTGGACAGCACAAATGTGATATTGCAATGGCAGGTCTGACTGTAAATGAAGAAAGACAGGAATATGTAAACTTCTCAGATACTTATTATCAGGCATCTCAGCGTCTGATTGTAAAAGCAGATGATACCACATTTGATGACTGTAAAGAAGCAGCAGATGTAGAAGCATTACTTCAGAAAACTACTTCATCTGACAAGATTGGTGTACAGGCAGGAACAACCGCACAGTACTATATTGAGGGAAGCGATGACTGGGATTTTGCAGGGCTTCCGGCTGAATGTGTACAGTACAAAAATGGTTCTCTTGCGGTACAGGATTTAGTAAATGGAAACCTCAAATATGTAATTATTGATGCGGCACCGGCTGCCTGCATTACAGAAGCAATTAATGCAATGCAGTAAAAAATTTTCCTGTAGGTAATAAAAAAGAAACAGGAAGCGAAACAGATAAACTAAAAAAGCGGGCAGAATTTCGTCCGCTTTTTTCTTTACAAAAGGTGATAAGATGGGAAATTTTGGACAGAAGATTGATAAATTTATTGAAATTTTTCTGCAGCAGAACGGATATGTAAAGGTAGTACAGGGACTTCAAAATACACTCCTGATTGCAATTACCGGTTTGATTATTGGTATTGTAATCGGTACTTTGATTGCGACTGTGCGTGTGCTGCCCAAATATAAACGTCTGCCGAAAGTATTAAATGCAATTTGCAGTGTATATGTTAGTCTTTTTCGAGGAACACCTATGGTAGTACAGCTGTTGGTATTTTATTATGTGCTTCTGCCGATTATTGGGGTGCATATTACCGGTGTTCAGGTGGCAATGGTTGTATTTGGATTAAACAGTGGCGCTTATATTTCTGAAATTATGAGAAGCGGTATTCAGTCTGTTGATTCCGGACAGTTAGAAGCCGGACGCGCAGTCGGATTAAGTTTCGGTGTTACAATGGTGAAAATAGTCATTCCTCAGGCGGTTAAAAATATTCTGCCAACGCTGGGAAATGAATTTATTTCTTTGATTAAAGAGACTTCTGTTGTAAGTTTTGTCGGTGCGGCAGATTTATATGTAGCATTTAGTTACATTGGAAGCAATAGTTATGAATTTATGGTACCTTATCTTGTAATGGCTATGATTTACATTGTATTGGTATTAATTATTTCACTGTTGATTAAACTGTTAGAAAGGAGCCTGAATAGAAGTGATAGACGTAATTAATCTGAAAAAAAGCTTTGGTGAAACCGAAGTATTAAAAGATATCAGCGTAACGATTAATAAAGGTGATATCGTGGTTGTCTTAGGACCTTCAGGTTCTGGAAAAAGTACTTTTTTACGTTGTTTAAACTGTATGGAAGACCCGACAGGCGGAAGCATTATCTTTAATGGTGTAGATATTGCTGATATAAAAGTGGATATTAATATTCACCGCCGTCATATGGGAATGGTATTCCAGCATTTTAATCTGTTTAATAATAAAACAGTAATTCAGAATATTATGCTTGCTCCGGTCTATGTAAAATGTCAGGAGCTTCGTAAAAATAAAAGAAAAAATATCAAAATCCGAATCAAAAATTTATTTTCCAAACAAAAAGAAGAATTAATTCCGATTACGATATCCAAAGCAGAAATTCAAAAAGAAGCAAAAGAGCAGGCAATGAATCTGTTAAAGAGAATTGGTCTGGAGGACAAAGCAGATGTGTATCCGTCTACTTTATCAGGTGGTCAGAAACAGAGAGTTGCAATTGTTCGTTCTCTTGCAATGAATCCGGATGTGATTTTATTTGATGAGCCGACCAGTGCACTTGACCCTGAAATGGTTGGAGAAGTATTAGACCTGATGAAGGCACTTGCAAAAGAAGGCATGACCATGATTATTGTTACTCATGAAATGGGATTTGCAAAAGAAGTGGCAAACCGTATTCTGTTTATGGATGAGGGATATATTTTAGAGAGTGGTTCTCCGAAAGAGTTTTTTGAACATCCAAAGAGTGACCGGGCAAAAGAATTTCTTTCAAAAGTACTGGCATAAAAGAATTCAGAAAAAATGGATTTACCCAAAATCTGATTCGTGCTATAATAAGTTACTGTGAGAAATTAAGACAGACAAAGCAGAAAAAGTGATAGAAACAGAAGGGAGAAATTATGAGTAAAAAACCAACCGTATTAATGATTCTTGATGGATATGGACTCAATGATAGATGTGAGGCAAATGCAGTATGTGAAGCCAAAACTCCGATTATGGATCAGTTAATGGCTCAGTGCCCATTTGTAAAAGGAAATGCCAGTGGTATGGCAGTAGGACTTCCGGAAGGTCAGATGGGAAACTCAGAAGTTGGACATTTAAATATGGGCGCTGGTCGTATTGTGTATCAGGAACTGACAAGAATTACAAAAGAAATTCAGGATGGAGATTTCTTCAAAAATGAAGCACTGTTAAAAGCAGTAAAAAATGCAAAAGAAAATAATTCTGCCCTGCATTTATTCGGATTATTATCTGATGGTGGTGTACACAGCCATAACACACATTTATATGGACTGTTAGAGCTGGCAAAAAGAGAAGGACTGGAAAAAGTATTTGTACATTGCTTCTTAGACGGACGTGACACACCGACAACAGGTGGAAAAGAATATATCAAAGAATTAAATGACAAGATGAAAGAGCTTGGTGTCGGTCAGGTTGCGACAGTAGTAGGTCGTTACTATGCAATGGATCGTGATAACCGTTGGGATCGTGTAGAAAAAGCTTACAATGCAATGACAAAAGGCGAAGGCATTTTAGCAGAGTGCCCTGTATGTGCAGTAAAAGCTTCTTATGAAGCAGAAAAAACAGATGAATTTGTAGAGCCGACGGTTATTGTAAAAGATGGAAAACCAGTTGGAACGGTTCAGGATAAAGATTCTGTTATCTTCTTTAACTTCCGTCCAGACCGTGCACGTGAAATTACAAGAGCATTTTGTGATGATAACTTTGAAGGATTTGCAAGAGAAAAGAGGCTGGATTTAACTTATGTATGCTTTACAGAGTATGATGTAACAATTCCAAATAAAGAAGTTGCATTCCACAAAGTTTCTATCGAAAATACATTTGGAGAATTCCTTGCAGCACACAATATGAAACAGGCGCGTATTGCGGAAACTGAAAAATATGCGCATGTAACATTCTTCTTTAACGGTGGCGTAGAAGAGCCGAATGAAGGAGAAGATCGTATTTTGGTAAAATCTCCAAAAGTAGCAACTTATGACTTAAAACCGGAAATGAGCGCTTATGAAGTATGCGATAAACTGACTTCTGCAATTCGTTCTAAAGAATACGATGTCATTATTATCAACTTTGCGAATCCGGACATGGTTGGTCATACAGGTGTGGAAGCAGCTGCAATCAAAGCTGTAGAAGCAGTAGACGAGTGTGTTGGAAAAGCGGTAGATGCATTAAAAGAAGTAGACGGACAGATGTTTATCTGTGCAGACCACGGAAATGCAGAACAGTTAAGGGATTATGAGACAGGTGAAGTATTTACTGCTCATACAACAAATCCGGTTCCGTTTATTCTGGTAAATGCAGACCCGGCTTATGGATTAAGAGAAGGTGGCTGTCTGGCAGATATCGCTCCGACTCTGATTGAACTGATGGGTATGGAACAGCCGAAAGAAATGACAGGAAAATCTCTGTTAATTAAAAAATAAAATTTTAGATTTTGATTGTTAATTCAATTATAAGACCTCAGGAGATGGAGGAAAGTCCTTCTATCTCTTGAGGCCTTTTTCAAGTCTTTATTTATTGCTTGTGAAAAAAAGATTCCTGACAGATATAAAACTTTTTTAGAGAATCTTCTAATTTAGGAGAGTATCTGCGTTTTTACTGAAAATAAGTGAAATTGCCTGGAAAGTATTTAGTAAATATTCCGAGTTGTTTTTTTAAAACAGATATGTTATTATTTCATTACACTTCAGATACAGAAAAAATCAAGTCTGTATGTTTAATCCTGACCATTCGGTCAAAAATTTCAACTTTTCAAAAATACAATAGTGCATGAATATACAGAAAAAGGAAAGTTCGAGGATTTTTTACGCTTTTTTCTGTGTAGCTATGCGGAAAGGGGTAATTATGTCCTGGAGAAAATGTAGAAACAAACTGTTTGCCTTAGGTCTTTCTGCCTTGATGTGGGGAAATACCTTCTCAGGAGCTGTCTGGGCTTCTGACTTAGAAATGCAAAATACAACCGTGCAGGAGCAGGAAAATGTAATGGAGGGAGAGTTACAAGAAAAATCAGAAATACAAGAATCAGGGCCACAAGACACAGATGAGTCAGGAACAAAAATGCCGGAATCGAAGATATCGGAATCAGAAATATTAGAAACGGAAACTTCAAAAGAGACACAAGAATCAAAATTAAAGCAAAAAGAGGAAGTAGAAAAAGCCGGATTAGAAAAAGAAGAAGTAGAAAAAGAAGAATTAAAAGAAAAATTTGAACAGGACAAATTGTTAGAAGAATTAGAACCGGAACTGGTTGACTCAGGTCTTTATGAAAAAAATCAAGCATTTCATTTATTTAGTGCGACAAGCAGTAAATTAGAGGTGAAATGGAATGAATCCTTTGCCAGTTTTGATTCTGGTCTGATGAGCGCCAAGGATAAGATGAACAGTTCGATTAAGTATGTGGCAGCTACGGATAAAAATAATCCGGATTTAAAGGGAAAACAACGTGCGGTATACTGCCTGCAGTATAATAAAGATGGCCCACTTGGCGATGTGAGTTGGAATGGTTCTGGCAGAATTGCGCCAAGTCTTGCATATCTTCTATATTGGGGATGTCGTTATATTGGAGAACAGAGTGTCTGGAGTGGTTATCAGACCGGATATGGCTGGAAATATGATTATATGGCAACTCAGTATGCAATTCATATCGTAAACAACGAATATTCTTTAAATACATTTTATAGTCATCTCTTAAATAGTTCGAAAAAAGAATCCTTTTATAAAATAGTAAAAAAAATGACAGAAGATGCAATAAATCCTGTCTATTATAATCCGTTTGAAGATGGATGGCAGAATTTTAAATATTCGTTATCCGATACTTCTGTGACATGGAGTGCGCAGAGTTATAACGGAAAAGCAGGATATATGACAAAATGGATTTCTCAGAAATTAAATGATGGACAGGTAAACTGCAATGAATATATTCAGTCACGAAAAATTACAGTAGACCATAATGCGACAGTCATTTGGAAAGACAGTGGAGATTCTTCTGATTTTCGACTTTGGATTCCGTTGTCTGTTTACTTGGAATTACAGGCAGAAGGAGGAACGATAACAGCTTCTGTAAATGGAACGCATTCCGCATTTCTTTCGGGATGGAATTATTTAAGTGTCAGTAACCCGGATGATTTTCAAAAAGTAACACTGTTAGAAGGCGGAGGAAGAAATGTAGGACATTCAGCAAAAGTTACAGCAACAGTTCCAAAAAAAGATGTAAAATGTTACATTAATCTTCAAAAACTGGATAAAGAAACCGGACTGGATAAACCACAGAAAAATGCGAGTCTGAAAGGTGCGGTATATGAAGTCCGAAACGCAAAAAATATTGTAGCAGACAAAATGGTAACAGATGAAAATGGAAAGGCAACGAGTAAGGCACTGGAGATAGGGACTTATACCGTAAAAGAAATTGAGGCTTCATCAGGGTATGAACTGGATACACAGACTTACACAGTAACATTTTCCAATACAGATGTAAATCAGACAATTTACCGTGCTGAGGTGAAATCACAAGAACCTGTCCATGTTCCAAAAGAAGTTTCCATTGAACTGGAAAAAGAAATCTTAGAAAAAGAGATTAATTTTGCAAATGGAGAACCGGTGTTTTTATTTGAAGTAAGAGGGACGAAAGTAGATGACACAGAATGTGTTTATCATAAAGCAGTTTCGTTTACCAGAGAATATGTAGAAAAGAATAAAAACTCTGATGGGACAATTCGTGCAAAAGTGACGTTTGAACATCTAATGGAAGGAGTTTATACGGCAAAAGAGATAAAAGTGATGCGGTATGTTTTAAAAGATATCAAAGAAATTTCAGGTGGTGTCAGAAAAGGAGAGACGGTCGTATTTGATTTAAAGCAAAATGAAAAAGGAAGTGCCGTATTTGTAAACGAGAAAAAGGAATGGCAGGACTGGTCTGATGACAGTTATTGTGAAAATGTGATTCCGGGGAAAGCAGGTGATGCAAAATGAGAATCAAAATGAAAAAAAGAACAGGTAGAAAAGAGAAAATATACAAGAAATACAGCCTTTTGTGGATTAGTGTAATTGCTTTAGTTGTATTGGATATTAGTGTTGCTTCTGTTTCGGCTTATTTTAGTGACAGAGAAGAAAAGAGGAATCGAATAACGGTAGGAGACAGTAATATTGAAATTGTTGAAGAATTTGACCCTCCTGAAAAAATCGAACCAGGAAGTCATTTTACAAAAAAAGTCTGTATGAAAAATCTGGGAAAATCGGACTGTTTTATCCGATGCCGTCTGGAATTAAGTTCAGAAGAGATTCTTCCGTACCTTGAATTTGACATAGATAAAGCAAAGTGGAGTCTTGAGGAAGATGGATATTATTATTATCGGGAAGCAGTAGGAGTGAAAAAACAGACCACAAATCTGCTGGAAGAGATTCAGATAAAAGAAAATGCTCCATCAGAAGTGACAGAGAAAGGATTTTCTGTTTTGGTTTATGCAGAGTCCTATCAGCAGGGCAAATTTGAAAAAAATCAATGGAAAGAAGCCTGGGAACATTTTGAAAGAAATCAGCATGCAAAGGTTTTAAAGATGGACAATCAAACAGTAGCTGCGTCTGCTTCAGATAAGAGAATTCAGAATACAGAACAAAAAGCAGTATCAAAGCTTTCTAAAGCAGATGGTGAAGTAGATATTGAGTTAAAAGAGTATACGTTGGATGAAAAAGGAAAAGAAACAGCGTGGAAAAATCTGTCAGATACACTTCCGGGGCAGAAAATTGTAAAAATCCCAAGAGTAACCAATGTGGCGTCGGAGTGTGAAATTCGGGTAAAAATAGAAATGGTAATGGGAGAAGAAGTAGAAATTCCGATTACAGTTGATTTGCTTGAAGGAATGTCCAAAGATTGGAGTTATGATAAGACAGATGGATATTATTATTATAGAAAAAAACTGAAAAAAGGAGAATCTGTGGATATATTTCAAGGATTCAGAATTCCACCAGTATGGGATACAAGGTATACAGAAAATAAAGCAATTAAAAAATATTATACGGAAAACACAGTAGATGTGGTAGTAACCGTAGAAGCAATTGGAGAAGAACAGCAAGAACAGGAAGAGAAATGGCAGGGAGAAAAAACAGTTGTAAGTTCTGTGAATGCCCCAAAAACCTCGGATGAGACAAAAAAGATGCCATTTTTTTTCGCAATAGCTTCGGCAGCAGGAGTCATACTTATCTATTTCTCTTTAAAAAAGGACAAAAACAATGAGACAAAGATTTGAAAAAATGCTTTATTTATCAGGTAGTATTCTATTCCAAATTCTTTTGATAGGTCTTGTTATCAATCTGGCAGGCTGTGTCGCAGGGATTAAACCGGTGGCTGTAAAAAGTGGTTCTATGGAACCGGCAGTCAAAACAGGCAGTATCTGCTGGGTAAATTTTAAGGCGGATAAATCAAAACTTGGAACAGGAGATATAGTTGCATTTGAACGGGGAGACGGACAACTGGTATTACATCGAATCGTTCAATGCACCAAAAAAGGATTCATTACGAAAGGAGATGCAAATGAAACACAAGACATAGGAGTGGTCAGATGGGATCAAATTAAAGGAAAACAACTCTTTGGACTGCCATATATTGGTTTTTTATTTCTAAGAACAGAAAAACAGATGGCGGTTTCACTTCTCATCGGCAGTTTGATACTGTTTAGTCTATTTGTAATTCAAAATCAATTCAAAAGACGAATCTGAAAAACAAATCTAAAAAACAAATCAAAAGAAATTCAAAGAAATACAAGTCAAATTTTAAAATCACTAAAATTACAAATTAAAAAATTTATAATATCTAAAAAGGAGAACAGATTATGAGAAAAAGTAAAAAAATGACAGCAGGAATTTTAGGTGCATTAACACTGGTTATGGTAACAGGAAGTGCAATGGCGTACTTTACAGACAGCGAGCAGGCAAAAAATCATATTACAATCGGTAAAGTAGACATTTCGCTGACAGAGCCAAACTGGGATAAAGTTCCAGATAAAGAGAAAGAAAATATTGTTCCGGGAAAAGAATTGGTAAAAGACCCAACCATTACAAATACTGGGATTAATGATGCGTTTGTATTTATGAAAGTGACTGTGCCGGCAGCGGAATTAGTTACTGCAAATGAAGATGGAACAAAAAATGAAAAAGCATTAAAGCAGTTATATTCCTGGGAGATTAACAAAGGATGGATTCAGTTAGGGGATGCAAAAGCAGTAACAGAAAATGGAAAGACAACTGCATTTGAATATATTTATGCTTATGGAAGTAATGCATCCTGTAGTGCACTTGCAAAGAACGTATCCACATCTGCTCTTTTTGATAAAATTACATTTTTAAATGTAATTGAGGGACAACAATTTGCAGATGGAACAGGATTGGAAGAATCGGAAACTGAAATCAATGTGCAGGCATATGCAATTCAGACAACTGACTTAACTTCAAATGATGTGACAACACCTTCCGCAGTATGGCAGGTACTGGCAAATCAGAATCAGCTGTCTTAATTCATACATGGAACATAGATAAGCATTCCCTTGCTTCAAGCTTGCATATAAGAAAATTATTTAACCAAATCAAGGAAGTCCCCTGCTTCAATTGCAAAAAGCAATAAGCAGGGGTGGGGACTTGCTTGTATCAGGAGGGGCAAGCCCCTTCTGATAAGCTGCGTAGCAGCTATTTGGTTATGAGCAAGTAGCGAAAGCGGATTGCGAATATCCGCTTGACTTATACTGCACTGGAAATTTGACTTTGACTTAAATTAGCATAGTTTCAGGAAATCAAGAGAATACTAATTGTGAAGGAATGTAAAGACACAGGAGGTATTCAAATGAATCGATACTTGCCAATACGAAGAGTATATGCACGAGAAGTTTTGGACTCCAGAGGAAATCCGACCGTTGAGACGGAAATCACGGTGGGAGAAGGAATCATAGGAAGAGATGGTATCACAGGCAGAGCGATTGTTCCGTCCGGAGCATCGACGGGAAAATTTGAAGCGGTTGAACTGCGTGATAAAGAAAATCGTTATTGGGGTCTTGGAGTACAAAAAGCGGTTAATCATATCAATAGGGTGCTGGCAGAAGAAATCTTAGGTGAGAATGCATTGAATCAATGCAGAATCGATAGGATTCTAAAAGAAGCAGATGCAACAGAAAATAAATCCAATATGGGTGCAAATGCACTTTTAGGAATTTCCCTTGCTGTGGCGAAAGCAGCAGCAAAAGCAATGAAATTGCCGCTTTATCAGTATCTTGGCGGAACTTATACGACACAGATGCCAGTACCGATGATGAATGTATTAAATGGAGGAAGACATGCGGATAATACGGTAGACTTTCAGGAATTTATGATTATGCCGACCGGAGCTGAAACTTTCAAAGAGGGACTTCGTATGTGTGCAGAAGTGTATCAGAAGTTAAAACAACAACTAAAAGTAAGAGGATTATCAACCGGAGTTGGAGATGAAGGTGGATTTGCACCGAATCTGGCGAATGCAAAAGATATCTTTTTGATTTTAAACGAGTCTGTTGAACAAAGTGGGTATCAGATTGGGAAAGACATCTGTTATGCAATGGATGCAGCAGCGAGTGAATTGTATGACTCGAAGCGAAAACAGTATTATTTTCCCGGAGAGTCTAAGGCGATGCAAAAAGAAATCTATCGGACAACAGATGAGATGACCGCTTATTATAAAGAATTAACGAAAGAATTTCCAATTGTATCAATTGAAGATGCTTTGGATGAAGAGGACTGGCAGGGCTGGAAGATGTTAACGGATGAACTTGGAAAGAATATTCAGCTTGTCGGTGATGATTTATTTGTAACAAATTCGGAACGTTTAAAAAAGGGAATTGAATTAAATTCTGCAAATGCAATCTTGATTAAAGTAAATCAGATAGGAACGTTAACTGAAGCAATGGATGCAGTTCAGACTGCGCAAAAAGCTGGGTATCGTGCCGTGATTTCTCATCGTTCTGGTGAAAGTGAAGATACATTTATTGCAGATTTGGCAGTTGCCTGCAGTGCAGGACAGATTAAAGCCGGAGCACCCTGCAGAGCAGAACGAACAGCAAAATATAACCGATTACTGCAAATCGAAGATGAATTGAAACAAGAAGCCAGATACCGAAATCCATTTGCGGGGGAATCCCTAAAAAAGAGTTGAAATCTCCGAAATACTATGTTAAACTGAATATGTTTAGCGATTAGGAGGTGTACGCATGGAGATTTTGAGAATAGTTTTAACGGTTTTATTCGTTATTGATTGTATAGGATTGACTGTGATTATTCTGATGCAGGAAGGCAAATCTCAGGGCCTTGGAACAATTGCAGGCATGGCAGATACCTATTGGGGAAGAAATAAGGGACGTTCTATGGAAGGCGCTCTTGTAAAAGCAACCAAAATTATGGGAATTCTGTTTTTTGTATTAGCTTTAGTTTTGAATCTGAACTTTTAAAAATGACACTCTTGCAGTCATGCAGGGGTGTCATATTTTTATCTTATAAGAAATTGTGTCCTATGAAATAAAAAAAGTTCTGCGGGGTTCGTACTGCGGTGAATGGGAAAAGTGTTGCTTAGTAAACCGATGCAGGCGGAGAAGCAAGAGAGGAGCGAATTTTGAAGAAAAATTATAATTTGAAGAAAAGAAAAAAAATGCTTTATGATGTAATGTGCTGTAAAGAATATACCCCGATGAGGGCAAAAGATATGGCAGTTTTACTTCAGATACCGGCAGGAAAGCGGGAAGAACTTCATAAAACGCTGGATGCTTTATTAGAAGAAGGAAAAATTACGGTTAATAAACGGGGGCGTTATGAAGCTGTAAGAGAAGAAAAGAGAAAAGATGCAAAGAAATCGGGTAAAAAAGAGCGAATAGAAGAAAAGAGAGAGAAAAAAGAAAAGCGGGGAAAAAATAAACGAGAAGAAGCGTATCTGACAGGAACATTTATCAGTAATCCCAAAGGGTTTGGTTTTGTTGAGATAGAAGATGAGGAAACGGATATCTATATTCCGGAAGAAAATACCTGTGGTGCATTTTATAAAGACATCGTTCAGATACAGATTGTAAAAGAAGAACGGGAAGGTCACAGACGAGAGGGAAAAGTTGTAAAAATTCTGGAGCATACTGTGACAAGTGTAGTTGGAACAGTCGAAAAAAGTGACAGCTTTGGATTTTTAATTCCGGACAACCGTAAAATTACAAAAGATATTTTTATTCCGATTGAATGTATGAAAAATGCGGTAACTGGTGACAAAGCAATTGCGCAGATAAAAAAATATGGAAGCAGCAAACGAAATCCAGAGGGAAAAATCATCGAAATTTTGGGACATGAAGGTGAAAAAGGGGTAGATGTCCTATCTGTTGCAAAAAGTTATGAACTTCCGATGGAATTTCCGGAAAAAGTTATGAACCAGGCAGAAAAAATTAAAACGGAATTAAATGAAGGTGACTTTTTTGGAAGAATGGATTTACGTGACTGGACCATGGTGACAATCGACGGAGAAGATGCAAAGGATCTGGACGATGCGGTATCTTTGACAAAAGAAGGAGAATTCTATCGTCTTGGTGTTCATATTGCGGATGTCAGTAATTATGTGCAGTATAATAGCGCACTTGACCGTGAAGCTTTAAAAAGAGGAACGAGTGTGTATCTGGTAGACCGTGTAATTCCAATGCTTCCAAAGAAACTTTCCAATGGAATTTGTTCTTTAAATGCCGGTGAAGACAGACTGGCTTTAAGCTGTCTGATGGATATTGACAAAAAGGGAAATGTGGTAGGACATAAAATTGCAGAGACGGTCATTCATGTAACCGAGAGAATGACCTATACAAATGTCAATAAAATTCTGACGCATGCAGACGAAGCAGTAACAAAGAAGTATCAGGAATTAGTTCCAATGTTCTTTTTAATGAAAGAGTTATCCGAAATTGTTCGTAAAAACCGCAAAAAAAGAGGTGCAATTGATTTCGACTTTCCGGAAAGTAAAGTGATTTTGGATGAAAATGGAAAACCTGTCGATATTTATGAGTATGAACATAATTCAGCAACGGATTTGATTGAGGATTTTATGTTGCTTGCGAATGAAACAGTGGCAGAGGAATATTATTTTAATGAAATTCCGTTTGTTTATCGTACGCATGAAGAACCGGATTCAGAAAAAATTGAGAGTGTATTTTCCATGATTCGTGCCGGAAAAATTAAAGTAAAGAAAGCAAAAGAGAATGTAAGCCCAAAAGAAATTCAGCAGGTATTAAAAGAAATAGAAGGACTCGAATGTGAACCATTTTTTGCGAGATTGTTACTGCGTTCAATGAAACAGGCAAAATACACGACGGACTGTATTGGGCACTTTGGACTTGCAGCAAGATATTACTGCCACTTTACTTCTCCAATACGAAGATATCCGGATTTACAGATTCATAGAATTATTAAAGAAAATTTAAGAAGCCGGATGACAAAGGAGAAAAAACAGCATTATAAGGAAATTCTTCCGGACGTGGCAAGTCGTTCCAGTATGCTTGAGAGAAGAGCAGAAGAAGTAGAACGTGAAACTGTCAAAATGAAGAAAGCAGAATATATGATGGCACATATTGGAGAAGAGTTTGAAGGAATTATTTCCGGTGTGACAGAATGGGGATTTTATGTGGAATTGTCAAATACGATAGAAGGACTGGTGCATGTCAATCTGCTTACGGATGATTATTATGAATATGACAGAGAACATTATACTTTGACAGGAGAGGATACAGGAAAGGTCTATAAAATGGGACAGAAAATCAGGGTTAAGGTGTCAAAAGCAGACCTTGCAACAAGAACGGTAGATTTTCTCCCTGCAAAAGAGAAAACAGCAGTTTTCTCTTATCTGGACGAAGAATAAAAAGAGTAGAAAGAAGGAAAGAAAAATGGCAAAAGAATCAGGGAGTCGTCTGATTGCAAATAATAAAAAGGCGTATCACGATTATTTTATTGAAGATACCTATGAAGCAGGAATTGAGCTTGCAGGAACAGAGGTAAAATCCATGCGTATGGGAAAATGCAGTATCAAAGAGTCATTTATTCAGATTGAACATGGTGAAGTATTTGTATATGGGATGCATATCAGCCCTTATGAGAAGGGAAACATATTTAATAAAGACCCGCTTCGTACAAGAAAGCTTTTGCTTCATCAGTATGAAATAAGAAAAATTGCAGCAAAAATTGCAGAAAAAGGATTTACCTTAGTTCCATTAAAAGTTTATTTTAAAGGAAGTCTGGTAAAAGTAGAGATTGGAATTGCAAAAGGTAAAAAGTTATATGATAAACGTCAGACCATTGCAAAGAATGACCAGAGAAGAGAAGCGGAAAGAGAATTTAAAGTAAAGAATTTATACTAAAGAATTTATCTAAAAAGTTCTGAGAGTACATGAAATGGAGGACGAACATGAAGTTTTGTGACATGCCATATCAGAGAATTGATTTTGCTGAGGCAAAAAAAGAATTAAATGCTTTGATGGAAGAGTTTAAACAGGCAGAAGATGCAGAAGCACAGTTTGAAGTTCATAAAAAGTATTATAAACTAACCGATAAGGTATCAACGCAGATTACGCTGGCATCAATCCGTCATACCTTAGATACAACAGACGAATTTTATGAAAAAGAACAGGCATATTATGATGAAAAAGTGCCGGAGTACAGCAATCTTTTAATTGACTATCAAAAACAGCTGTATCATTCTCCTTATCGTAAGGAATTGGAAAAAAAGATTGGTCCGGTTGCATTTAAAAATATGGAACTGGCATTTGAATCGGTCAATGAAACAGTTATTCCCCTGATGCAGGAAGAAAACGCACTGACAACTGAATATGAGAAACTGCTTGCGAGTGCCAAAATTGAATGGAATGGAGAAATTTTAAACCTTTCTCTGCTGGGTCCGTACTTAAAAAGCAAAGACCCGAAAGTGCGAAGAGAGGCATGCGAAAAACAGAACGAGTTTTACTTAAGTATTGCAGATAAATTGGATGAAATCTATGATAAGCTGGTAAAAAATCGTACCGAGCAGGCAAAACTTCTTGGATTTGATACCTATACGGAGTTGGCTTATCGACGGATGCAAAGAAACAGTTATGGACAGGAGCAGGTAGAAGCTCTGCGCAGACAGGTGAAAGAATACTGGGTTCCATTTTCAGAAAGCCTGTATGAAAAAAGAAAAAGACGTCTGAATTTGGAGCACTTGTATTTTTCAGATGAACAGGTTTATGGACCGGAAGGAAATCCACAGCCGTCAGGCAGTCCGGAGGAGATACTGGCACAGGGACAAAAAATGTATTGTGAACTTTCAGAGGAAACAAAAGAATTTTTTGATTTTATGATGGAAAATCAGCTGTTGGATGTTTTTGGAAGAAAATCGAAGGCAGTTGGTGGCTATATGACTTATCTGCCAGATTATCATGCCCCGTTTGTGTTTGCAAACTTTAACGGAACAAGTGGAGATGTGGATGTTATCACACATGAATGTGGACATGCCTTTCAGGGATATCTTTCTGCAAAAGACCCAATTCGGGAGCATGCAGATATCGGAATGGAAACCGCAGAGATCCATTCGATGTCGATGGAATTTTTTACTGAGCCTTGGTATGGGCTGTTTTTTGAAGGGAAAACTGCGGATGACTACAAAGAAATGCACTTAGAAGATGCAGCATTATTTATCCCTTATGGCTGTATGGTAGATGAATTTCAGCATCGTATTTATGACAATCCGGAATTAACTCCAGATGAACGAAAAGCAGTGTGGAAAGAATTAGAACAGATTTATAAGCCACATCAGGATTATGGAGCGCTTGCATTTTATGCAAAAGGATGCTATTGGCAGAGACAGCATCATATTTACAGTTATCCATTTTACTACATCGATTATGTGATTGCACAGCTTTGCGCATTTGAATATAAAAATAAAATGGATGAAGATTATAAAGAAGCATGGCAGAGCTATTTAAAATTATGTCGTCTGTCTGCATCTGATTATTTTGAAAATCTGTTAAAAGCAGCAGGAATCCGCTCTCCGTTTGAAGAGGGGTGCATGAAGGAGATTGTAGATAAACTCAAAAAGAAAATTAATTAGAAAAAAGACAAAATAAAGAATAAAAAAGAATCTCGTTTGAGGGATTCTTCGATAAATTCAGAAAGGAGGGCAGGGTGAGCTGTTTCGGTTCACCCTGCGTTTATGAAAAAAACTAAAAAAGTTAATAGTAACAGTCGTTGTTAAGGTGGTTTTGTTTTTCTTTGTTGATTCTAATATAAACCAAAGATGTGAAGAAACTGTGGTTAAAATTTGAAAAAACTGTAAATAATCTAAAAAATTAAAATAAAAATAGAAAATGAAAAAAAACTTGACAAAGGCTGTAAAAACAGGTATTGTATACTTTGTATCAATACTTTCGGATAGAAAGACCAGTAACGGGCTTGTACTGGTTTCGACGGGGGTTTTGAAGTTGAGGAAGCCATCCGCAGACTCCGGGACTGCGTACCAACCTGGAAACTAAATATAAACGCAGATAATAATTTAGCGTTAGCTGCCTAAGTGCAGCTTGTCAGCCTTAAGTCACCTGCTGCTTAAGAATCTGGCATCGAACTTGCAGGGCACTTTGCTTTCAAAGCTTTGAGAAAGTAGAAGAATTTATGAAGCTACTAAATGCAGCAGCCTGTTGCTCGGCGGTTGCAGGAGGGAATGTCAAAAGAACAACTGTGATGGGAGATGCCGCAAGGGATAGACTTTCGGACGCGGGTTCGATTCCCGCCAGGTCCATCTGACTAGAAGAAGTCGAATTTAAAAAGGAATGAAGAAGTGTCAAAGATGCTTTTTCATTCCTTTTTTGTTTCTCAGTCTATAAAACAAAATGGTTCCTAAGTTTTTAAACAAGAAAGAAAAAATTCACAAAAATATCATAGATAGCTGTTATAATGAAGTAAGTGTTAAAAGTATAATTGCGTTTGTGCTTGCACAAAAACGGCAGGAAAGAGGAGTAATTATGGATAAAGGCAAAATTTTAGTAGTAGATGATGAAAGCAGAATGAGAAAGCTGGTTCGTGACTTTTTGGTAAAACAGAATTTTGAAGTATTAGAGGCTGGAGATGGAGAGGAAGCCCTGGATATTTTTTATAAAACAAAAGATATTTCTTTATTGATATTAGATGTGATGATGCCAAAGCTGGATGGATGGGGGGTCTGCAGAGAGATTCGTAAAGAATCCAAAGTTCCGATTATCATGTTGACTGCAAGAGGGGATGAAAGGGATGAACTGCTTGGATTTGAGCTTGGAGTAGACGAATACATTTCAAAACCGTTTAGCCCGAAGATTCTGGTAGCACGTGTGGAGGCAATTTTAAGAAGAACCAATGTCGGAGCGACCGATGTATTGGAAGCAGGTGGAATTGAAGTCAATAAATCGGCTCATATTGCGACGATTGATGGAAAACCAATGGAATTGAGTTATAAAGAGTTTGAACTTTTGACTTATTTTTTGGAAAATCAGGGAATTGCACTTTCCAGAGAAAAAATTTTAAATTCGGTATGGAATTATGATTATTTTGGGGATGCAAGAACCATCGATACGCATGTAAAAAAACTGCGTAGTAAAATGGGAGAGAAAGGAGAGTATATTAAAACAATATGGGGAATGGGATACAAGTTCGAGGTTTAGGAATTAAAAAATCAATTAAAGCCCGTCTGATTGTTACATTTGTAGGGATTGTTGTAATTGCATTTGTGCTGATAGCTCTCTCAAACAGCTTTCTTTTAGAACGGTATTATGTAGCAAAAAAGACGGATGCCATTCAGGATGTCTATGAAAAGTTAAATCAATATGACAGTCTGACCAGTGATAAAGTGCAGAGCTTAAAAAGTATCTGCATTGAAAAAAATATCTCATGGGTTATCTTAGATACGAATCATTCGGAAATTCTGGATTACGACAGCAGAAATGCAAACCGTTTATATGCGAGTTTATTTGGATACATTACGGGAGTTGCACCTGCAAAAAGTTCGACTTTAGAAGAAACCGATAATTACACGCTGGAAGTGAATCGTGACATGGATATGGATTATCTTGATATGTGGGGAATGCTTGACAATAATAATGTGTTCTTGATTCGCCTGCCGATGGCGGGAATTAGTGACAGTATCCAGATTTCCAATATGTTTTATCTTTATACAGGTATGATTGTTGTGGCAATTAGTATTCTTGCTATCTGGTTTTTAAGCCAACGTCTGACAAAACCGCTTGAAGAGCTGACAGATATTTCCATTCGGATGAGTAATCTTGATTTCAATGCAAAATATGAAAGTGGTGGAGAAGACGAAATCGGTGTTTTGGGACAGAATTTTAATAAAATGTCAAAAGAACTGGAACAGACGATTTCAGAACTGAAAACTGCAAATAATGAACTGCAAAAAGACATTGAAAAAAAAGAGCGGATTGATGATATGAGAAAAGAATTTCTCTCAAATGTATCGCATGAGTTAAAGACGCCGATTGCTTTAATTCAGGGATATGCAGAAGGCTTAAAAGAATGTATCAATGATGAAGCAGAAAGCAGGGATTTTTATTGTGAAGTCATTATTGATGAAGCTGCAAAAATGAACAATATGGTAAAGAAACTTCTTACTTTAAATCAATTAGAGTTTGGAAACGACCAGATTTCAATGGAATGTTTTGATTTGACCGAATTAGTACGTGGTGTGGTAAATTCCGCACAGCTTCTTGCAGACCAGAAAGATGCACAGATTTTATTTGTTCAGGATACTTCGGTTTATGTATGGGGAGATGAATTTAAAATCGAAGAAGTTGTGACAAATTATGTCTCCAATGCAATTAATCATATCGATGGAGAGCGGAAAATTGAGATTAAAATGCAAAGGAGAGAAGGACATATCCGACTGTCTGTATTTAATACCGGAAAACCAATTCCGGAGGAAGACATTGATAAAATCTGGATTAAGTTCTATAAAGTTGATAAGGCGAGAACAAGAGAATATGGTGGCAGTGGAATTGGCTTATCTATTGTAAAAGCGATTATGGAAAGTATGAACCAGAAATTTGGTGTGAAAAATTATGAAAATGGGGTAGAATTCTGGTTTGAACTTGAATGCAGATAAGCATTCCCCCGCTTCAAGTGCGCGGGGCACTAAGCGGCGGGTGAGGGGGATGCTTCTGTCAGTGGGAGTTGAAAGCTCCCACTGACAGATCGCGAAGCGACTGCGTTCATGAGCAAGTAGCGAAGCGGATTGCGAATGTCCGCTTTACTGCAGATAAGCATTCCTCCGCTTCAAGTGCGCAAATGTCTGCTTTACTTGCAGTCACAGAATAGAGAAAATTAAAAAAGGAAATCAGACAATGTAAAAGTGTGGTTGGATGAGAATTAAGAATCGGGCAGAACAACAATCTGTCCGCTTCTTGCTTTTTAATACTGATTCTGCTAAACTGAATGATGCCAGAATAAAAAGAGCAAACGCTATTTGTACTTCAATATACTTTAGATACAATAAGATGTTTGGCTTTGGTAATAAATATAAGAAAATATGCAAAGGAGGAATGACTATGCCGCCATTACAGGGGCAGTGGTATGAGGCTTTAAAGCCGGAATTTGGAAAAGAATACTATCGAAAGTTATTTACAACAATAGGACAGGAATATAAAACATATAAGGTTTTTCCCGCACCGGATGATATTTTTAATGCATTTCATTTTACTCCGCTTGATAGAGTAAAAGTTGTTATTTTAGGGCAGGATCCATATCATAATGACGGACAGGCACATGGATTATGTTTTTCCGTAAAACCGGAGGTAAAAGTTCCACCATCATTGGTAAATATCTATCAGGAGCTGCATGATGATTGTGGATGTTATATTCCGAATAATGGATATCTGGAGAAATGGGCGAAGCAGGGAGTGTTAATGCTCAATACCGTGCTTACGGTTCGTGCGCATCAGGCAAATTCTCATAAGGGAATCGGCTGGGAAGAATTTACGGATGCAGCAATTCGTATTTTAAATAAGATAGACCGCCCGATGGTGTTTTTACTTTGGGGACGTCCGGCGCAGATGAAGAAAAGTATGTTGAATAATCCAAAACACTTGATTTTAGAAGCTCCTCATCCAAGTCCATTATCTGCATACAGAGGATTTTTTGGATGTCATCATTTCAGTCAGACAAATGAATTTTTAATTCAGCATGGAATTGAACCGATTGACTGGCAGATAGAAAATAGATAGAAAACAGATAGAAAACAGATAGAGGACACAAGAAAGATGAGTAAAAAAGAAAATAATAATACCCTGGTAAAAAATGCAACGTTTCTGATGGTTGCTGCTTTGATTTCCAAAATTATAGGTATGCTTTATAAGAGTCCGCTGACTACGTTAATTGGACGAGAAAGTTTTGCCTGTTTTCAGTTTGCACAGAATGCGTATTTTATTTTGTTGATGATTGCTTCCTTTAGTATTCCGCAGGCAGTATCGAAAATCATGTCAGAGAGAATTGCATTTAAACGTTACAGGGATGCTCAGAGAGTTTTTAAAGGAGCACTCTTATATGCTGTAATAGCAGGTGGAATTGCGGCACTTGTTTGTATTTTCGGTGCGTCTATTTTAGTACCGGATAATATGGCAAATGCGAGACTGGCGCTTCAGATGTTAGCACCAACGATTTTTGTATCTGGTATCTTAGGTGTGTTTCGTGGATATTTCCAGGCATATCGAAATATGCTTCCAACTTCGATTTCACAGATTTTAGAGCAGATTGCAGTGGCGACAGTAGCTCTTTTAGCTTCTGGATTTATGGTGCACCACTTTGCTAATGCAGGAGAAGATACTCTGCAAAGATGGAGTGCAGCAGGTGCTACAATGGGAACAGGAGCCGGCGTCTGCACCGCCTTTTTATTTATGCTTTTTGTCTATAGAGTGAATCATAAGACGATTGCAAAGAAAATAAAAAATGACAGAGTATCGGTAAATGAAAGCTATCGCTCCATTATGAAAATAATTTTGCTGATTGCAGCTCCGATTATCTTAAGCGCATTTATTTATAACGTAAACGGTTATATTAATGGAGTGATGTATACTTCGATTCTTGGCTGGAAAGGTGTTCCAAACAGTCTGGTAAAACAGAATTATGCAGAGTATGGCTTCTTTATGACATTGATTAATATTCCGCTGACTCTTGCAAGTACCGCACCGACTTCCATGATGCCTGAAGTATCTGCACAGTATGCGATTGGTGATTTAGAAGAAACAAAAAGAAAGATTGACCAGGCAACATGGATTGCGATGCTGATTTCGATTCCGGCGTCTGTGGGACTTGCCGTGCTTGCACAGCCGGTTACACGCCTGATTTTCCCATCCACAGAGGGAGTTGCAGGACAGCTGATGGTGATTGGCGTTATTACGGTTATCTTAAACAGTACTTCAAATATTTCAAATGGTGTGCTTCAGGCAATCGGAAAAGCCAATATTCCTATGATTAATGCAGCAATTTCGCTGGGAGTCGATATTGTTTTCCTTGCTCTGGTGTTAGTATTTACCAATATGGGAATCTATGCAGTCGTACTTGCGATGGTGGTATATGCACTGGTTATGTGTGTCTTAAATGATCGTGCATTAAAGAAATACTTAGGATATAAAAATCCGTGGAGATCTGCCTATTTTGTTCCAATCTTAGCATCGATTCCAATGGGAATCGTTGCAGTTGTTGTATATAAACTGGTGTACGTAGTGATTGGTTCGAATTTTATTTCTCTGATTCCATCGATTGCACTTGCAATGGTTGTTTATTTTGTGGGATATTTAGTGGTTGCAAAACCGAAAAAAGAAGATTTGGCAGCACTTCCGGGAGGAACAAGACTGGCACAGGCTGCACAGAAATTAAAGATTTTAAAATAAACCAAAAAGACCATTTCATCCATTCAATTTCGGATGAGACGGTCTTTTTTAGTTCAGCTAAGAATTAGCTATTTGTTTCATCAAGTCGTTTAAATGCAGTAGAGAGCATTAATTTAATTCGATTTAATTGGTTTACTTCACTTGCACCTGGATCATAGTCGATTGCCACGATGTTTGCCTTTGGATATTCTTTTCGGATGGCTTTAATAACACCTTTTCCTACGATATGGTTTGGCAGGCAGGCAAATGGCTGGATGCAGACAATATTTGGAGCATCGGAGTGAATCAGCTCCATCATTTCTCCGGTTAAGAACCAGCCTTCACCGGTTTGATTTCCCATAGAAACAATTGGTGCAGCCATTTTTGCCAAATCTTCGATTTTGGCAGATGGTGTAAAGTGACGGCTCTTTTCAAATTCTTTATTGGCAGTACCGCGGATAAATTCAAGAGCTTTGATTCCAAGGTTTGCTGCATTTGCAGTGGATTTTTTAAATCCAAGTTTTTCTGCTTTAAAATTCTGGTTATAGAAGCAGTAGTTCATGAAGTCCAGTAAATCCGGGCATACGGCCTCTGCACCTTCTTTTTCAAGCAGCTCTGCCAGATAGTTGTTTGCAGCCGGAAGGAATTTGACAAGGATTTCTCCGACGATGCCAACACGTGGTTTCTTTTCGTTTGTGATTGGCAGGGTGTCAAATTCTCGTATTATCTGGCGGCAGATACGGTTAAATTGTGCGAAACCTGCATGTTTTCCGGAAACAAATTCCATACAACGGCGTTCCCATTTGCGGTGCAGGGCATTTGCAGAACCCTTTACGGATTCATAAGGACGCATCCGGTAAAGACATTTCATGAGGACATCACCAAATACTGCACCGTAAGCGAGACGGGTTGCAAGTTTTGGTGTAATCTTAAAACCGGGATTGGCTTCGAGTCCGCTTAAGTTAATAGAGATAACCGGAATAAATCCTAAATCTGCTTTCTTTAAAGCACGGCGGATAAATCCAATATAGTTGGAAGCACGACATCCGCCACCGGTCTGTGACATGATAATTGCCACTTTATGTACATCATATTTTCCGGAAAGCAGAGCCTGCATAATCTGACCGACTACCATTAAGGATGGATAGCAGGCATCGTTATTTACATATTTTAAGCCAACATCGACGGCTTCTTTGTTATCATTTGGAAGTACCTCTAAATGATAGCCACAGGAGTTAAAAGCAGATTCCAGGATAGAAAAATGAATCGGTGACATCTGAGGACACAGAATCGTATAATCTTTTCTCATTTCCTGAGTAAATGGAACTTTCTTGATGGAGGATGGTACAATTTTGCGGGTAGCGTTTTGTTTTTCTTTAATGCGCAGGGCTGCGATTAAGGAACGAATACGAATTCTGGCAGCACCTAAGTTATTGACCTCATCAATTTTTAAGCAGGTATAAGTTTTTCCACTGTTTGAAAGAATTTCATTGACTTCATCGGTTGTAACTGCGTCAAGTCCACATCCAAAAGAGTTCAGCTGAATTAAATCCAGATTGTCTTTTTCTTTTACAAAGTTTGCAGCAGCATAAAGACGGGTGTGATACATCCACTGGTCATTGACACGAAGCGGACGTTCAATCGGTGCTAAATGAGAAATCGAATCTTCTGTCAAAACCGCAATTCCGTAAGTGTTAATCAAATCCGGAATACCATGATGAATTTCAGGGTCAATATGGTACGGACGTCCGGCGAGTACAATTCCACGACGACCGGTTTTTTCCAAATAATCTAAAGTTTCTTCCCCTTTTCTGCGGATGTCTTCCCGACAGTGTGCCATTTCAACCCATGCAAGGTGAGCTGCATTTTGCACTTCTGAAGCCGGAATATCCGAAAATTCTTCGATAAGGCGTTTCGTTACGGTTTCCTCATTGGTTAAGGCAAGAAATGGATTATGAAAACGAATATTTGGATTGTCCAGTTCATCAATATTATTTTTAATATTTTCGGCGTAAGAAGTAACAATTGGACAGTTATAATGATTAATGGAATCTTCAAATTCCGTACGTTCATAAGGAACGCAAGGATAGAAGATGTAATTGACGTTTTGTTTAATCAGCCAGGAAACATGTCCATGTGCCAGCTTTGCAGGATAACATTCCGATTCACTTGGGATGGATTCAATTCCAAGCTCGTAAATCTTTCTGGTAGAGGTTGGAGAAAGGACAACCTGATACTTTAATTGTGTAAAGAAGGTATACCAGAATGGATAGTTTTCAAACATATTTAAAACACGAGGAATTCCGACTTTTCCTCTGACTGCCTTATCTTCGGTAAGCGGTTCATAAGAAAAGAGCTTTTTGTATTTGTATTCATAAAGATTTGGGATTCTTTCTTTATTTTTCTCTTTTCCAATTCCACGTTCACAACGGTTTCCTGAGATAAACTGACGACCTCCTGAGAATTTATTGATAGTCAGACGGCAGTTATTGGTACAGCCTTTACAGTTTGCCATTGTGGTTGTGTATTTTAATTCATTGATTTTATCAATGGATAACATGGTCGTTTCAGTACCGGCGCTATAACGTTCTCTTGCAATCAAGGCAGCACCGAACGCTCCCATGATACCGGCAATGTCCGGACGGATGGCTTCACAGTTGGCAATTTTTTCAAAACTTCTAAGGACTGCGTCATTATAAAAAGTACCACCCTGTACGACGATGTGGCGTCCAAGTTCAGAAGCATCGGAAACTTTGATTACTTTGTACAGGGCGTTTTTGATAACGGAATAGGCAAGACCGGCAGAGATATCGGAAACTTCTGCCCCTTCTTTTTGAGCCTGTTTTACTTTTGAGTTCATAAATACGGTACATCTTGTACCGAGGTCAATCGGGTTTTTTGCGAATAATGCAGCTTTGGCGAAATCCTGTACACTGTAATTTAAGGAATTTGCAAAGGTTTCGATGAAAGAACCACAGCCGGAGGAGCAGGCTTCGTTAAGCTGTACGCTGTCAACGGTCTGATTCTTGATTTTGATACATTTCATATCCTGACCACCGATGTCTAAGATACAGTCTACTTCAGGGTCAAAGAAGGCAGCTGCATAGTAATGAGAAACGGTTTCCACTTCACCTTCATCTAACATTAAGGCTGCTTTGATTAAAGCTTCGCCATATCCGGTAGAACAGGAATAAGCAATTTTTGCACCCTGTGGCAGTTCTTTATAAATCTGCTGAATGGCGCGGATACTTGTAGCAAGCGGATTTCCGTTGTTATTGCTGTAAAAAGAGAACAGTAAAGAACCATCTTCACCGACAAGGGCTGCTTTGGTTGTAGTAGAACCGGCATCAATTCCAAGAAAACAGTTTCCTTTATAAGAGGCTAAGTCTCCTGTTTTTACGGTATACTGACTCTGACGCATGTTAAATGCATCATAGTCTTCTTTTGAAGCAAAAAGCGGTTCCATACGATTGACCTCAAATTCCATTTTAATGTTGGCAGAAAGACGGTCTCTCATCTCGATAATAGAAACATCGGATGCATCTTCTTTGGCGTTTAAAGCAGAACCGATAGCGGCAAATAAGTGGGAATTTTCCGGAACAATGGTATGTTCTTCATCAAGTTTTAAGGTACGGATAAAGGCTTCTTTTAATTCAGAAAGAAAGTGAAGCGGACCTCCAAGGAAGGCAACATGTCCACGGATTGGTTTTCCACAGGCAAGACCACTGATGGTCTGATTGACAACTGCCTGAAAGATAGAAGCGGACAGGTCTTCTTTTGTGGCTCCCTCATTGATTAACGGCTGAATATCAGTCTTGGCAAATACACCGCAACGGGCTGCAATCGGATAAAGTGCTTTGTAATGTTTTGCATATTCATTTAAGCCAGGAGCATCCGTTTGAAGAAGAGATGCCATCTGGTCGATGAAAGAACCGGTACCACCGGCACAGATTCCGTTCATACGCTGTTCCACATTTCCGCCTTCAAAATAAATAATTTTTGCATCTTCCCCACCAAGTTCGATTGCAACGTCGGTAAGCGGAGCACGTTCCTGAAGGGAAGTAGAAACTGCGATAACTTCCTGTACAAATGGAACTTCTAAGTGATTGGCAAGGGTAAGTCCTCCGGAACCGGTAATAACCGGATGGACAGAAATTGCACCCAGTTTCTGATAGGCTTTATCTAAAAGAGAGGCCAGTGTATTTTGAATATCTGCAAAATGACGTTCATAATCAGAGAAGAGCAGTTCATTTTCCTGACCCAAAATGGCAATTTTTACAGTTGTAGAACCGATGTCGATTCCAAGTGGATAGACGAACGGTTTGGTATCTTGTAATGTTGGCATAAAGAAACCTCCTTAATTTGAGTAAATACCAATGTAAAAAAATGGGACGGCAAAAAGCCGCCGTTAATGAGTTATTTCCTATTTATTATAAAAAAAGAAAAAAATATCGTAACAAATCCAAAAAAATTCAGACCGGTTACAAATCAAAGTACATTATACGACAAGATAGATAAAAAAACAATTGGAAATTTGTCTGACTTATGATAGAATATCTCCGTATCTATTGTTGTATTTAGAGACAGGTTTGAAGAAAATAATAGAGTACAGGACCAAAAATACAGGAAATTTTTCAATTAGAGAGAGGAAGTTTTTATGTATAAAATTTTAAAAAAAGATGGAATGGCAAAACGTGCTCACATGGAAACGGTGCATGGAAGCATTGAAACACCGGTGTTTATGAATGTAGGTACGGTAGCTGCAATTAAAGGTGCAGTTTCAACAACCGATTTGCATGAAATAAAAACACAGGTGGAGTTGTCGAATACGTATCATCTTCATGTCCGTCCGGGAGATCAGGTTATTAAAAAATTAGGCGGACTTCATAAGTTTATGAACTGGGATCGTCCGATTCTTACAGATTCAGGTGGATTTCAGGTGTTTTCGCTGGCAAAATTAAGAAAAATTAAAGAAGAAGGCGTTTATTTTAATTCTCATGTTGATGGAAGAAAAATCTTTATGGGACCGGAAGAGAGTATGCAGATTCAGTCGAATTTAGGCTCTACGATCGCAATGGCATTTGATGAATGTCCGTCAAGTGTGGCAGACAGAGAGTATGTTCAAAATTCTGTAGACCGTACAACAAGATGGCTTGCAAGATGTAAAGCTGAGATGAACCGCTTAAATTCTTTAGAAGATACGGTGAATCCGCATCAGTTGTTGTTTGGTATCAATCAGGGAGCAATCTATGATGATATCCGTATCGCACACGCAAAAGAAATTTCTAAAATGGATTTGGACGGTTATGCAGTTGGTGGTCTTGCGGTAGGAGAAAGCCATGAAGAGATGTACCGAATTTTAGATAGTGTAGTACCATATCTTCCTGAGAATAAACCAACTTATCTGATGGGAGTAGGAACCCCGGCAAATATTTTAGAGGCAGTTTCAAGAGGTGTGGATTTCTTTGACTGTGTTTATCCAAGCAGAAACGGACGACACGGACACGTGTATACCAACTTTGGGAAACTGAATTTATTCAATGCAAAATATGAACTGGACAGCCGTCCGATTGAAGAAGGATGCCAGTGTCCGGCCTGCAGAAGCTACAGCAGAGCCTATATCCGTCATCTTTTAAAAGCAAAAGAAATGCTTGGAATGAGACTTTGTGTGCTTCACAATCTGTATTTTTATAATACAATGATGGAAGAAATTCGCGGAGCAATCGAAGAAGGACATTACGAAGAGTATAAACAGGAAAAATTAGAGCGTATGGCAGCAGGACCAAAAGATTGATTTTTGGTAGAGAAGCTTGAAACCAGTCTTTGATAGAAAAACGAAAAATAAAAAATCTATGAAAAAGAACAAAAAGGCTTGAAGTCACGCACAAAATTGTGTATTATGGTAATAACGTTCAAATAGGCAGGAGGAACTAAAATGTTTTTAGCACAGGCAAGTGCAAGTGGAACAGGAGCAATCGCATCCATGTTAATACCGCTTGTTATATTTTTTGTTTTGATGTATTTCATGATTATGAGACCTCAGAAGAAAGAACAGCAGAGAGTCAGTTCTATGTTATCTTCTATGGAAGTAGGAGACAGCGTGGTAACAACCAGCGGTTTTTACGGAACTCTGATTGATATTACAGAGGAAGATGTAATCGTAGAATTCGGAAACAACAAAAACTGCAGAATTCCGATGAGAAAAGCGGCAATCGCGGAAGTAGAAAAAGCAAGCGATGGAATCGTAGAAAAATAAAACGGAAAAACAAAAATAGAAACAAAAAAACAGAAACAGATGTTACGGGCTTTTAGCAGGTGGCATCTGTTTTTTTAAATTCATAGGAAATTTCGTCCTGTGAATTCAAAAAAGCATTAAAAATTCATTCTGCCTTAAAAAGGAGAAGAGGTTATGGCATTTATCAGTTTATTCGAAGTAATCGGACCAAACATGGTAGGTCCGTCGAGTTCACATACAGCGGGGGCGGTTTCTATGGCACTGCTTGCGAGGAAATTATTTCCGGCGGAAATCAAAAAAGTTGAGTTTACGTTGTATGGTTCTTTTGCAAAAACATATCGGGGACATGGAACAGACCGTGCACTGCTTGGGGGAATTATGGGATTTGAGACGGATGATTTGAGAATTCGGGATTCTCTTTCAATCGCAAAAGAACGAAATCTGGACTATCATTTTTCAATTGGACAGGATACAGGAGAAGAACACCCAAATACAGCAGATATTGATATGACAGGGGTAAATGGAGAACGGCTTTTTGTAAGAGGCGTATCCATTGGAGGGGGAAAAGTAAAAATTGTACGTTTAAATCAGATTGATGTGGATTTTACAGGAGAATACAGTACCTTAATTATCAGTCAGACAGACCGTCCGGGAGTTGTAGCGCATATTACAAAAGTGCTTAGCGAAAGAGAAGTAAATATTGCATTTATGCGTCTGTTTCGGGAAGAAAAAGGTGCAAAAGCATTTACAGTTGTAGAGTCAGATGAGAGAATTCCGGATGAGGTTGTGGAACGGATACGGGAAAATCCTCTGGTTTCGGATGTTATGCTGGTACAGATTTAAGAAGAGGCAGGAGAGAATGATGGATTTTAATTATGCAGGAGAGTTGTTAAGATTATGTGAGGAAACAAAACTTCCGATATCCGAGGTGATGAAACGGCGTGAAATGGATTTTTCTTCTATGACAGCACAGGAAGTTGAAGAAAAGATGAGAAAGTCGCTGGAAATTATGAAGACGGCGGCAAAAGAGCCTTTGGAAAATGAAAAACCGTCGATGGGAGGACTCATCGGAGGAGAAGCGAAATTATTATTTTCACAAAAAGGAAAAGAGAAAGATATCTGTGGAGATGTCGTGTTAAAAGCAATTACTTATGCGATGGCAGTTTTAGAAGTAAATGCCTCGATGGGTGTGATTGTTGCAGCACCGACGGCAGGTTCAGCAGGAGTCATTCCAGGGGTATTTCTTGCCTTAAAAGAAGAAAAAGCATTGTCAGATGAAATCTTATTAAAAGGTCTGTATACTGCAGGTGCAGTGGGATATCTGCTTATGAGAAATGCATCCGTAGCAGGTGCGGAGGCAGGCTGTCAGGCAGAAGTCGGTGCTGCAAGTGCAATGGCGGCAGCAGGTGTAGTAGAAATGTTTGGCGGAACACCAAAGCAGTGTCTGGACGCAGGCTCTCTGGCACTTTCTAATCTGTTAGGTCTGGTCTGTGACCCGATTGCAGGACTTGTGGAAGCACCCTGCCAGAACCGAAACAGTATTGGAGCGACGAATGCATTAATCTGTGCACAGCAGGCATTAGCAGGAATAAAAGCCCTGATTCCATTTGATGAAATGGTAGAAGCGATGTATCATGTAGGAAGAAGTCTGCCATTTGAACTGCGGGAAAGTGCACTTGGTGGGTGTGCGGGAACAAAGACGGGATGTCAGAAAACCTGTGAAATCTTCCAGAAAAATGAATAAAAATGCATAAAAAAAAGAAGTGTTATAGCTTATATAACGAAAAAGAATAGCCAAACACTTTATTATGCCTTGAAATAAAGCCCAAAAAGGATTATCATATTTAGATAAAAAGTGACAAAATTTCTGGAAGGGAGAGAGAACTCATGAATTATAATATTGCACTTATTTCAGGAGATGGCATTGGTCCTGAGATCGTAGCAGAAGCAAAAAAAGTACTCGATAAAGTGTGTGAAGTATACGGACATACTTTTTCATATAAAGAGGTTTTATTAGGAGGAGCATCCATTGATGCTCATGGTGTACCGCTTACAGAAGAAGCAATTGCCGATACAAAGGCTTCGGATGCAGTTTTGATGGGTTCTATCGGAGGAGATGCAAAAACTTCCCCATGGTACAAATTAGAGCCATCCAAACGTCCGGAGGCAGGTCTTTTAGCAATCAGAAAAGCATTAAACTTATTTGCAAATTTAAGACCGGCGTATCTGTACAATGAATTGAAGGGAGCCTGCCCGTTAAAAGAAGAAGTAATCGGTGATGGATTTGATATGATTATCGTTCGTGAACTGACAGGCGGTTTGTATTTTGGAGACAGAAAGACTTATGAAGAAAATGGTGTACAGACAGCAGTGGATACTCTTTCTTATAATGAAAATGAAATCCGCAGAATTGCAGTCAAGGCATTTGATATTGCAATGAAGAGAAAGAAAAAAGTGACAAGTGTGGATAAAGCAAATGTGCTGGATTCTTCCAGACTTTGGAGAAAAGTAGTAGAAGAAGTGGCAAAAGATTATCCGGAAGTCACATTGGAGCATATGCTGGTTGATAACTGCGCAATGCAGTTAGTACATAATCCAGCTCAGTTTGATGTGATTTTGACAGAAAACATGTTTGGAGATATCTTATCTGATGAAGCAAGTATGGTAACAGGTTCTATCGGTATGCTTTCTTCTGCAAGTTTAAATGAAACCAAATTCGGTTTATATGAACCAAGCCACGGTTCTGCACCGGATATTGCGGGAAAAGGAATTGCAAATCCGCTGGCTACCATTTTATCCGCAGCAATGATGCTTCGTTTCTCGCTGGACTTAGACAAAGAAGCCGATGCAATTGAATCCGCTGTTCAGAGCGTTTTAACAGAAGGATACCGTACTGTAGATATCATGCAGGATGGAATGAAACAGGTAGGGACGGCAGAGATGGGCGATTTAATTGCAGGACATATCGCATAAAAGTATCGTATCAAGAAAGGATGTTAAGAAAATGAAAAGTGATGCAGTAAGAACAGGCATGCAGCAGGCACCTCATCGTTCCCTGTTTAATGCTCTTGGAATGACAAAAGAAGAGATGTCAAAACCGTTAGTAGGTATTGTAAGCTCTTATAATGAAATTGTACCGGGTCATATGAATCTGGATAAAATTGTAAACGCAGTAAAACTTGGAGTTGCCATGGCAGGCGGTACTCCGGTTGTATTTCCGGCAATTGCAGTCTGTGATGGAATTGCAATGGGACATATCGGTATGAAATACTCTCTTGTAACAAGAGATTTGATTGCAGATTCTACAGAAGCGATGGCTCTGGCTCATCAGTTTGATGCCCTTGTTATGGTGCCAAACTGTGATAAAAACGTACCGGGTCTTTTAATGGCAGCAGCAAGAATCAATGTACCGACTGTTTTTGTAAGTGGCGGTCCAATGTTAGCTGGTCATGTAAAAGGACAAAAAAGAAGTCTTTCTTCCATGTTCGAGGCAGTTGGTTCTTACAGCGCAGGTACAATGACTGCAGAAGATGTAGAAGAATTTGAAAATAAAGTATGCCCGACCTGTGGTTCCTGTTCTGGCATGTATACTGCAAACAGTATGAACTGCCTGACAGAAGTATTGGGTATGGGATTAAAAGGAAACGGAACGATTCCGGCCGTTTATTCTGAAAGAATTAAACTTGCAAAACATGCAGGTATGCAGGTAATGGAAATGTACCGCAGAAATATCCGCCCACGTGATATTATGACAAAAGATGCAATCATGAATGCGTTAACAGTTGATATGGCGCTTGGATGTTCTACGAACAGTATGTTGCATCTTCCGGCAATTGCACACGAAATCGGATTTGATTTTGATATTACATTTGCAAATGGTGTCAGTGCGAAAACACCAAACCTCTGTCATTTGGCACCGGCAGGTTCTACTTATATGGAAGACTTAAACGAAGCAGGCGGTGTTTACGCTGTTATGAACGAGCTGGCTAAGAAAGATTTATTAAATCTGGATTGTATGACAGTAACCGGAAAGACAGTAGGAGAAAATATCAAAAACTGTGTTAACTTAAATCCGGAAGTCATCCGTCCAATCGACAATCCATACAGCCAGACAGGTGGACTTGCTGTTCTGACAGGAAACCTTGCTCCGGATGGTGGTGTTGTAAAACGTTCTGCAGTTTGTGAAGAAATGATGGTTCATGAAGGACCGGCAAGAGTATTTGACTGTGAAGAAGATGCTATCGCAGCAATTAAAGGCGGAAAGATTGTAGCAGGAGATGTTGTAGTTATCCGTTATGAAGGACCAAAAGGTGGTCCGGGTATGAGAGAAATGTTAAATCCAACTTCTGCAATTGCAGGTATGGGTCTTGGTTCAAGCGTTGCTTTAATTACAGATGGACGTTTCTCAGGTGCCTCAAGGGGTGCATCCATTGGGCATATTTCTCCGGAAGCAGCAGTAGGCGGACCAATTGCACTGGTAGAAGAAGGTGATTTAATCCGTATCAATATTCCGGAAACAAAACTGGAATTAGTGGTATCAGATGAAGAACTGGAGAGAAGAAGAGCAAACTGGCAGCCGAGAGAGCCAAAAGTAACAACTGGATATCTGGCTCGTTATGCTTCTATGGTTACAAGCGGAAACCGTGGTGCGGTTCTGGAAATAAAGAAATAAAAAAACGTTGGGAGGGCTTCGAGATGCAGTTGACAGGATCAGAGATTGTAATCGAATGTTTAAAAGAGCAGGGTGTGGATACCGTATTTGGATATCCAGGCGGAACCATTTTAAATATTTATGATGAATTGTATAAACACAGTGATGAAATCCATCATATTTTAACATCCCATGAGCAGGGTGCTGCGCATGCAGCGGATGGATATGCACGTTCAACCGGAAAAGTAGGCGTCTGTTTTGCAACCAGTGGACCAGGAGCAACCAATCTGGTAACAGGTATTGCAACCGCATTTATGGATTCTGTTCCGGTTGTTGCAGTAACTTGTAATGTAGGTGTTCCGCTTCTTGGAAAAGACAGTTTCCAGGAAGTAGATATTGCAGGTGTGGTAATGCCGATTACAAAACATAGCTTTATCGTAAAAGATGTTACAAAACTTGCAAAAACACTCAGACGTGCGTTTGCGATTGCAAAAAGTGGCAGACCAGGACCGGTCCTGGTCGACATTACAAAAGATGTAACAGCTGCAAAAACTGAATATACAAAGGTTGAGCCAAAAGAAATCAAACCGTTTGTCTCTGAAATTAAAGAAGAAGATTTAGAAAAAGCGGTTGAGATGATTCAGGAAGCAAAACGTCCGTTTATCTTTGTAGGTGGAGGGGCGGTTGCTGCCGATGCATGGAAAGAAGTTCGTGAACTGGCACATAAGATTCAGGCACCGGTTACAGATTCTTTAATGGGAAAAGGTGTCTTTGACGGCGAAGATGAACTTTATACTGGTATGCTGGGTATGCATGGAACAAAGGCATCCAATCTTGGTGTGACCAAATGTGATTTGTTGATTACGATTGGTGCAAGATTCAGCGACCGTGTAACCGGAAATACAAGAAACTTTGCAAGAAACGCAAAGGTACTTCAGATTGATGTAGATGCAACCGAAATCAATAAAAATATTTTAGTAGACTGTAGTGTTTTAGGAGACGCAAAAGTAATTCTTCAGAAATTAAATGAAAAAATATCTGAAAAAGAGCATAAAGAATGGATAGAAACCATAGAAGAATTAAAAGAAAAATATCCGCTTCGCTATAATCAGGAAGGTCTGACCGGTCCGGCAGTCATTGAAGAATTATATCGTCAGACGAAGGGAGACGCTATTATTGTAACAGAAGTTGGTCAGCATCAGATGTGGGCTGCACAGTATTATAAATATAAAATGCCGAGAAGATTTTTATCTTCCGGTGGACTTGGAACAATGGGATATGGACTTGGAGCAGCAATCGGTGCAAAAACTGCAAATCCGGATAAAGTTGTCATCAATGTAGCCGGAGACGGATGTTTCCGAATGAATATGAATGAAATTGCAACTGCGACAAGAAACAATATGCCGTTAATTCAGGTTGTCATCAATAACCATGTATTAGGAATGGTACGTCAGTGGCAGACTTTATTCTATGATCACAGATACTCAAATACAGTATTAAATGACAAAGTAGATTTTGTAAAACTGGCAGAAGCGATGGGAGCGGTAGGAATCCGTGTCACAAAAAAAGAAGAACTTGCCGATGCAATTAAAAAGGCAATTGAATTAAATACAACAGTTGTATTAGACTGCATTATTGATTCTGATGATAAAGTATTCCCAATGGTACCGGCCGGTGCAAATATTGAGGATGCATTTGATGAGGATGATTTAAGAGCAAAGAAAAAATAAAAAATAGCTGTTTTAGTCGAAAAAGAGTTTGGCTGGACAGATGGATGTCTTTGTAATAAAGACAAATGTTTATATTGACAAAAATATGTCAAAGATGTAGAATACTCTTTATACAAATAAAGAGTATTCTATTATTCTATACGGGAGGAACAAAGAAGTGAGCAGAGTGTATAATTTTTCGGCAGGACCAGCAGTTTTACCGGAAGAAGTGTTAAAAGAAGCAGCAGAAGAAATGTTAGACTACAATGGAAGCGGCATGTCCGTAATGGAGATGAGTCACCGTTCAAAAGTATTTGATGAAATTATTCAGACTGCAGAAGCGGATTTAAGAGACCTCTTAAAGATTCCGGATAATTATAAAGTACTGTTTTTACAGGGCGGTGCAAGTCAGCAGTTTGCTATGATTCCAATGAATCTGATGAAAAACAGAGTTGCAGACTATATTGTGACCGGACAGTGGGCAAAAAAAGCATGGCAGGAAGCCCAGAAATATGGAACAGCAAATAAGATTGCATCTTCAGAAGATAAAACATTTTCTTATATACCAGACTGTTCAGATCTTCCGATAAGTCCGGATGCAGACTATGTATATATCTGCGAAAATAACACAATTTATGGAACAAAATATAAAACATTACCAAATACAAAAGGAAAAATCCTTGTATCAGATGTGTCCTCCTGTTTCCTCTCTGAGCCTATGGATATAGAAAAATATGGTATTGTTTATGGTGGTGTTCAGAAAAACGTCGGACCGGCAGGTCTTGTGATTGCAATTATTCGTGAGGATTTGATTACAGAAGATGTACTTCCGGGAACTCCAACCATGTTGACTTATAAGACACATGCAGATGCAAATTCCTTATACAATACACCAAACTGCTATGGCATTTACATTTGCGGAAAAGTATTTAAATGGCTGAAAAAACAGGGCGGTCTTGAAGCAATGAAAGAACGTAATGAAAAGAAAGCAAAAGTGTTATATGATTATCTGGACAGCAGTAAATTATTTAAAGGAACAGTTGAGCCGGCTTCCCGTTCTTTAATGAATGTACCATTTGTAACAGGAGATAAAGAACTTGATGCAAAATTTGTAAAAGAAGCAGAAGCAGCAGGACTTGTAAATTTAAAAGGTCATCGTACTGTTGGCGGTATGCGTGCAAGTATTTATAATGCAATGCCAATTGAGGGTGTGGAAGCGCTGGTTGAATTTATGAAAAAATTTGAGAAGGAGAACGCATAGACATGTATAAATATCATTGCTTGAATCCAATTTCAAACGTAGGACTGGAATATTTTCCGGGAAAATATGAAAACAGTGAGTCTCTTGAAGACAGCGATGTGGTACTGGTAAGAAGTGCAAACATGCATGAGATGCAGCTTCCGAAAAATGTTGTTGCAGTTGCAAGAGCCGGTGCCGGAGTTAACAATATTCCGTTAGAAGACTATGCAAAAGAGGGCGTTGTCGTATTTAATACTCCTGGTGCGAATGCAAATGGTGTAAAAGAGATGGTAATTGCAGGTATGTTACTTGCGTCCAGAGATATCGTAGGTGGAATTGAATGGTTGGAAAAACAGGAAGCAACCGACGATATCGCAAAACTTGCAGAAAAGAAAAAGAAACAGTTTGCAGGCTGTGAAATCAGTGGAAAGAAACTTGGAATTATTGGTCTTGGAGCAATCGGTGTTAAAGTTGCAAATGCTGCGGTGCATCTCGGAATGGATGTTTACGGATATGACCCATTTATTTCTGTTGATGCGGCATGGAATCTTTCAAGAAGTATTCATCACATCAATGATTTAAATGTGATTTATAAAGAATGTGATTATATTACCATTCATGTACCGCTTCTGGATTCAACTAAGAAGATGATTGGTGTAGATGAAATCGCACAGATGAAAGACGGTGTGGTATTGTTAAACTTTGCAAGAGACTTGCTGGTAGATGAAGAAGCACTTGCAGAAGCATTGAAAGCAGGAAAAGTAAAGAAATATGTAACCGACTTTGCAAACCCATTAGTGGCAAACACACCAAATACTTTAGTAACACCGCATCTTGGAGCTTCTACAGAAGAATCCGAGGATAACTGTGCAGTGATGGCTGTCAAAGAGTTAATGGACTTCGTAGAAAATGGAAATATTAAACATTCTGTAAACTATCCGGATTGCAATGCAGGAGCTTGTGTAGATGTTGGAAGAGTGACGATTAATCATAAAAACATTCCAAATATGATTAGCCAGTTTACAAAAGCCTTAGGTGATGCAGGAGTCAATATTTCAAATATGACAAATAAGAGTAAAGGGGACTTTGCTTATACCATGATTGATGTATCCACTCCGATTTCTTCTGAAGTGACAAAGGCATTAAAAAATATTCAGGGTGTTTATCGTGTCAGAGTGATTAAATAAAAAATAATTAAGAAAGGCAGGGCTGGCAGTTTTTTCTGCATGGCTCTGTCTTTTTTACTTTATCCAAATTTAAGGAGAGAGAAAAAATGTCAGATATCAGACCATTTTGTGCAGTGCGCCCAAACGAAACATTTGCATCTAAAATTGCAGCACTGCCTTATGATGTATACACAAGAAAAGAAGCGAAAAAAGAAGTAGAAAAAAATCCATTGTCTTTTTTAAAGATTGACCGTCCAGAAACGATGTTTCCGGATGAGATGGATATGTATGCACCAAAAGTCTATCAAAAGGCTCGTAAGGTATTAGAAGAGATGATAGAAAAAGGAGAATTCATTCAAGATGAAACGCCTTGTTATTATCTTTATGAGCTGACCAGAAATGGTCACAGACAAACCGGAATCGTAGCCTGTGCTTCGATTGATGATTATTTCAATGGAACAATAAAAAAACATGAAAATACAAGAGAAGAAAAAGAACAGGATCGAATCCGTCATGTGGATACACTGGATACTCAGACAGGACCGATTTTTCTTGCCTATCGTTTGGATGCTGTTTTAAAAGAAATTATCGAGGAAACAAAGAGAAAAACTCCAGTTTATGATTTTATTTCAGAGGACAAAATTACACACAGGGTATGGGTGATTGATGAATCAGAAATGATGGAAAGAATACAACAATGCTTTGTAAAGATAAACAAAATTTATATTGCAGATGGACATCACAGGGCGGCTTCTGCAATCAAAGTTGGGTGTAAAAGAAGAAAAGAACATCCAGGTTATACAGGAGAGGAAGAATTTAATTATTTTTTATGTACTTTATTTGCAGAGGAAGAACTGGAAATCTTAGATTATAACCGTGTGGTAAAGGATTTAAATGGTCTTAGCGAAATAGAATTTTTAGAAAAAATCAAAGAAAGTTTTGAAGTGGAAGAAGCAGAGGAAAGTCCTTATGCGCCAAAACAGAAAAAAGAATTTGGGATGTATCTTGGAAAGAAATGGTATAAGCTTCAGATTAAAAAAGAGCAGGTTTCAGATGATGTAGTCGAAAGCCTGGATGTGTCTATTTTACAAAATAAATTGTTAAAACCGATTCTTGGAATTAAGGAACCAGGAAAAGACAAACGAATTATCTTTGTTGGAGGAATCCGCGGATTAAAAGAGTTGGAGCATTGTGTGGAAAATGGTTTTCAGGTGGCATTTTCAATGTATCCGACTTCTATGCAGGAACTTTTTTCTGTTGCCGATGCAGGCAGATTGATGCCACCAAAGTCAACCTGGTTTGAACCCAAATTAAGAAGTGGTTTATTCCTTCATAAAATTGGGTAACGGTTAGTCAGAATTGAAAAAATATTCCGCTGTAAGTTTGTTTTTGTAATTTGTAGTGTTAGTTTACAATTTCACACTTTAATGTTAAAATAAACAAAAAGGAGAGTGTGTTATGTCTGATAAATTATATGAATACATGGATTGGCCTGAGATAGAGGCAGTTGTTTATTCTGAGGAGAGCGAGCCACGTAAGATTTTAGGGCCTCGCGTGACAGAAGATGGAATTTTAATACAGAGTTTTTTGCCAAATGCGGTAAAAGCAAATGTTATTGTAACAAAAACAAAAGAAACGTATGAAATGGTGATGGAGGATGAAGCGGGTTATTTTGCAGTTTTAATTCCGGAAAAAGAGATTCCAAAATATAAAATCGAAATAGAAGATGAAGAGGGAAAAAAGAGCAGTTTTTATGACCCTTATGCATTTCCAAAACAGATTTCAGTCAATGAAGAACAGCAGTTTTGTGCCGGAATCAGTTATGAAATTTATAACAAATTAGGGGCACATGTAATGACAATAAATGGAATCAAAGGTGTTTACTTTGCAGTATGGGCGCCAAATGCCATGCGTGTGTCTGTCGTGGGAGATTTCAACCACTGGGATGGGAGAGCTCATCAGATGAACCGTCTTGCAGTGTCCGGCATTTTTGAATTATTTATTCCGGGAGTAAAGCCAGGGGCATTATATAAATACGAAGTAAAGGCCAAAGGCTCTCTGGTTTATTTAAAAGCTGACCCTTATGCAAACGAAGCAGAATTAAGACCAAAAAATGCGTCTATAGTGGCAGATTTAAAGAGCTATAAATGGGAAGATGAAAGCTGGATGAAGAATCGAAAAGACGTCAATAATGAAAAAAAACCGATTCTTGTCTATGAAATGCATTTAGGCTCTTGGAGAAAACCGGAGGACCGGCTGTTTTATACTTACCGTGAACTTGCACCACAGGTTGCCGAGTATGTAAAAGAGATGGGATATACTCACGTGGAACTGATGCCGGTGATGGAACATCCGTTTGATGGTTCCTGGGGTTATCAGGTGACCGGATATTATGCGCCGACCAGCCGTTATGGAACAAGTGAAGATTTTATGTACTTTGTGGACTATCTTCATAAACAGGGAATTGGTGTGATTTTAGACTGGGTGCCGGCACATTTTCCAAAAGATAATTTTGGACTGTCTAATTTTGATGGAACTTGTCTGTATGAGCATGCGGATCCGAGACAGGGCGTGCATCCACACTGGGGAACTTTGATTTTTAATTATGGACGTCCGCAGGTTTCCAATTTTCTGATTGCAAATGCAATGTTCTGGGCGGATAAATATCATGTAGATGGAATTCGTATGGATGCAGTTGCTTCTATGTTATATCTGGATTACGGAAAAAATGACGGAGAATGGATTCCAAATATTTACGGTGGAAATGAAAATCTGGAAGCAATTGAATTTTTAAAACATTTAAATTCCATGTTTAAGAAAAAATATCCGGATGCATTGTTAATCGCAGAAGAATCCACAGCATGGCCGAAAATTACAGGTGAACTCAATGATGAAGGACTTGGATTTGACTATAAATGGAACATGGGCTGGATGAATGATTTTATCGATTATATGAAAAAAGACCCGCTGTTTCGAGGTGGTGCACATGATGAATTGACATTCAGTATGGTATATGCTTATAGCGAAAAATTTATGTTGTGTTTGTCTCATGACGAGGTTGTACATGGAAAGGCTTCTCTTTTGATGAAAATGCCAGGAACAATGGAAGAAAAATTTGCAAATTTAAGAGCTGCTTATGGATTTATGACCGTACATCCTGGAAAGAAATTACTGTTTATGGGACAGGAATTTGCACAAGAAAGAGAATGGTCAGAAGAAAGAGGTCTTGACTGGGAACTGTTAGAGACACCGGAACATGCACAGTTTCAGGAATATGTAAAGGCATTGTGGAAATTTTACAGAGAGGCTCCTGCACTTTATGAGCTGGATGATGATCCGGACGGTTTTGAATGGATTAATCATATGGAATCTGAAAAAAATATGCTGACTTTAATCCGAAAATCAAAGAAAAAAGAAGAGACTTTGGTAATTGTCTGCAACTTCTCAGCGTTGAAATATGAAAAATATCAAATGGGTGTTCCTTATGCCGGCAAATACAAAGAAGTATTTAACAGTGATGGAAAACAATTTGGTGGTACAGGAGCAGGAAATCCAAGATTAAAATCATCGAAAAAAACAGAAGCGGATGAACGTAAAAATTCGCTTACGATTACGGTTGCACCACTTGCAATTCAGATTTTTGCGTTTAAGGAAGCGGAAGAAGAGAAAAAAGCACCGAAGAAAACAGTTCGGAAAGCACTTGAAAAGAAAATAGAAAAAGAACGGGAAAAAGAATTAAAACAGCAGGAAATTAAACTTCCAAAAGAAGAAGTAAAATCAATGCCGGAAAAATCGAAAGTAAAGCCGGAACCGAAAAAGCTTGAGGTAAAACCAGAGCCACAAAAACTGGAAGCAAAGCCGGAACCAGAAAAACTTGAGGCAAAACCAGAGCCACAAAAACTGGAGAGAAAACAAAAAAAGAGGGGAAGAACAGGAAGGAAAAAATAAGGAAATAACGTATGAAATTGGATTTATATTTAGCCCAGACAACAGAGTTGCAAAAAATAGCGAGCCGTCTGTTAGAGGGACTTCCTACCATTGAAAAATGGGTCTTTCGGGTTTTACTTTCCGTTCTTGCATATTTTGTGGTCGGAAAGTTAATTAAGAAAGTCTGTAATTTCCTGAAGACGGCATTACAAACAGCAGGAGTGGAAGTTGGGGCAACCCAGTTTATCTCTTCATTTGCAAAAGCTGCAATGTATGTGGTACTTTTGATGATAATTGGAGTACAGCTTGGAATTAAGGAATCATCGCTTGTTGCAGTATTGGCATCTGCCGGTGCAGCTCTGGTACTGGCACTGCAGGGAGGTCTTTCCAACCTTGCAGGAGGGGTAATCATCCTTGTACTTCAGCCGTTTACCGTTGGAGATTATATTATTGAAAGTACAAATAAACAAGAAGGAACGGTTGTGAAAATCGATTTATTTTATACTACTTTGACCAGTGTGGATAATAAAAGAATTATTGTTCCAAATGGTACTCTGACAGGTGCAAGCATTGTAAATGTAACTGCACAGGACAGACGAAATCTTGAGATTAAGATTATGATTTCCTATCAGGCGGATTTAATTAAGGCGAAATCTATTTTAGATAGGCTTTTAAGAGAAGATCCGACTACGATGTCAGATAAAGAAATGAAAGTATTTGTCGATGAACTGGCGGATGACGGTGTGATTATCGGATTTCGTGTATGGGTAAAAACAGAAGATTACTGGCCGACAAAATGGCGTTTAAATGAGGCAATCAAACTTGCATTTGATGAAGAAAAAATAGAAATTCCATACCCACAGTTAGATGTGCATATTAAGTAACAGGACACAAATCTGTATCTATTTTGCTATGCAGTGTTGATAGAAAATGAATACGCTGTCATGAAAAGTCTGCTGAACATAAGCGAACAAAACGTGCAGAAAGGAGCAGTCTTATGAGAAAGTTCAGATTATTGCCGGTAATTGCGGTAAGTACAGTCTTGATGATGGGAATCACAGGCTGTGAAAGTATCACACAACAACCAGCAAAAGAAGAGACAAAAAAAGAAGAAACGAAAGAGGAAGAGACAAAACAGCCAGAAACATCCAAAGAAACGGATTCAGAATCAGCAGAAACAACAGAAAAAAAAGATGCAACAGATATAACGGAAGAAAAAGATTCTGAAGCAAAGAAAAAAGAAGATACCGCAGAGAAAGCAGAAGATACTACAAAAGAAACAGAATCAGAAAAATCGCAGGAAGAACAGTTGACCTTATATCTGCCAAATGAAAATGCGGATGGCTGGAATGTTACAAAAAACCAGATAGAGCAGGTTACACCAGATATCATCATTGGACAGCTTGTAGGGGCAGGTGCAATTCCGGACAGCGTGACAGTAGTAAGTTTTGGAGAAGATCAGGGAGAAAATGGTCTGATTTTGAAACTGGATTTATCTTCTAATTTTGCAGAAGGACTTCTCAATATGGGAACGGCCGGTGAATATCTTACAATGGGATCTGTGGTAAATAGTTTTCTTGATACTTATCAGGCAGATGGAATTGAGATAACAGCCGGTGGAAATGTGATTGAAACAGGTCATACGTCATTTGAAGGTGTGTTAAATCATTTCGATTCGAATGAAAGTCAATAATGCATAAGTTAAGATAGAGTGAGAACTGTTTTGAAATTTAAAATGATTTTTGGGGACATGGTATTTTGGATGCCATGTCCCCTTTGTTTATAGACAATTTATAATTTTTAATTGACAATACATATTATTTTGGAAATTTTCGTGGTATCATTAAACACAAGAAGAGATGAAGAGGATATGGAGTTGATGAGAGCATGAAAACACAGGTGCTGTATATGAGCAGAACTGGAAATACCGAAAAGATTGCACAGGCGATTTTTTCAGCAATTCCAGGAAAAAACAAAGATATTGCAAGGTTTGCAGGGCAAACCGACTATGATATGGGAGATATTTATTTTATTGGATTTTGGACAGACAGAGGAAGTGCAAGTGTAGAAGTTTTGGATTACCTTGGTTCTTTACAGGGGAAAAAAATTGCCCTTTTTGGAACTTGTGGAATGGGAGAAAGCATTGAATATTATAGAAAAATAGAAGAACGTATCAAAGTATTTATTGAAGATGGAAATCAGTATCTGGGGTGTTTTTTATGTCAGGGAAAGATGCCGATGCAGGTGCGGGAGAAATATCTGAAAATGAGACGTCCGGGAAATGAAGAACAGGTTCAAAAAATGCTGCAAAATTTTGATAAGGCGCTGCTTCATCCCGACTGGAAAGATATGGAAAATGCCCAGAAATTTGTGCATAGAATATACAGTAGATTATAGAACAGGATGTGAGAAGAAATGAAAGAAAAAATTGGAAGATTCATGGCGGGAAGATATGGAAATGACAAATTAAATCAGTTTATGATGGCAGTATTTTTAGGATGCGCGGTATTAAATCTGTTTGTTCGGAATGCTTATGCTTCGACAGTTTTAAATTCATGGGAATGTTTATTGATTTTGCTGGTTTATATTCGGATGTTTTCAAGAAATATTTCAAAACGTTATGCAGAAAATCAGAAATATCTGGCATTGGAAAACCGTCTGCGTCGTTTTTTGGGACAGAAAAGATATCTGATGCAGCAGAGAAAAGAATATCATATCTATAAATGTCCAGGCTGTAAACAGAAAATCAGAATCCCGAGAGGAAAAGGAAAAATCAGTATCCGCTGTCCAAAATGCGGAGAAGAATTTATCAAAAATAGTTGAAAAATAACTTGATTTTTTGTGGGAAATCTAGTACAATCATCTTTGCAGTGATAAGCTGAAATAGCTCAGTTGGTAGAGCACTTCACTCGTAATGAAGGGGTCGTGGGTTCGAGTCCCATTTTCAGCTTTTCCAAATTCAAGCTATCTGTCAAATTGGCAGGTAGCTTTTTTAATTTATTCCTTGTTCTTTTCCTGAATAAAACTTAAGGGAACTGGAAAGAGTATTTGTATGTTCTCGGGTAAAGGAGAAGAAGATTGAAAATGAGAATTATAATAATTGCAGTGATAATCTGTCTAAGTGTATCCGGGTGTGGAGCAAAAGACACAGTGCAGGGCAGAGAACTGGTAAAAATCAGAGCAATAGAGAAAGGGGACAAAATACAGGATGGAAAATTATGCTTTTTCTCCCTGGAAAGAGGGGAGAACACAGGAAGAGAAACAATATCTGCTTCAGGCAGAGGAGTTAGAGATTGAAGATGGAGTCGAAGCAATTGGAAATTATACATTTTATGGATGCAGAAATCTAAAAAGCTTAAAGTTTACCGATTCTTTGAAACAGATTGGTGGCGGTTCATTTACAGGCTGTTCGGCACTTCGAAAACTTTATGTAAAAATGAGTAAAAACATGCCAAGCTGTATCAAAGATGTTGTCGCAGAAACCTTTCATGAAGTCTATGTGACAATTGAATTTCGGGAAACAGGAGAGTTTGCAAAATTAATTTTTCCGGAGTATTATGAAGAAGGTGTAGAAAATACACCGGCAAGAATTTTAGAAACACACTTTCATGGCTGCGGGTATCGTTACCGCCAGTGTTTTACAGATAAGAGAGTAGACTATCATCAATATGATTCCCTTTTTAAAGTGGCGAAGGTTTATGAAAAACAGGATATTTTAATTCCGATGGCACTGGGAAGGCTGATGCATCCTTATGAGCTGGCGGAAGAACACGAAGCAGATTATCGGCAGTACATAACCCAAAAGATAGAAGAAGCCGGAATCTATTATTTAAAACGGGAAGACTGGCATGAGGGACTGGCTTATCTGATAAGAAAGGGAGTCTCAAAAAGCGAAGAAGCGGAGCAGTTGATTACTCTTGCATCAAAAGCCGAGCATACAGAAGCGGTCAGCTTTTTGATGGAAGAAAAAAAGAAACGTTTTGGAAGAGTGAAAAAAACATTTGAATTTTAAAAGAAGAGTGATGGAACAGACATGGCAGAAAAAATAGAAAAGAGAATCGAAGAGGTATGTGAGCGCATGCTTTTTTCAGCGAGAAGTGAATTATATCTGCATCTGCGTTTTCTTGACGTAGCTTTATCGATGTTTTCTTATGCATTAGAACCGAATTTGGAGACAATCGGAAGTGACGGAAGAATCATTTATTATAATCCTGCTTATTTAGGTGGGATTTACCGACAGGGAAGAATGATGGTAAATCGTGCTTATTTACATATTGTGTTTCACTGTATTTTTGCGCATCCATGGAAAGATACCAGAATTCGTAAAAAAAGGGCAGGTTATGAGCTTGGAATCAAAAGAGAATCCGGACAGGAAGATTTAACCGATTTATTGTGGGACATTTCCTGCGATATTGCAGTGGAACGAATGATAGATGATCTGTATCTGCATTGTATCCGAAAACCGTTATCGCCGTTTCGCAAAGAAACCTACGAGTGGCTGAAAAAAGAAAAGAGTGTGTTAAATGCGGAAAGTATTTTTTCGGCACTGGTACATCGAAAGACGGATGAAGCTCTTGCAGGGCGGTTAAAACAGGAATTTGAAGTGGATGAGCATCGTATCTGGAGGGAGCGAAATCGCCAAAATCAGAGACAGAATCCAAAAGAGGATTGGGATGATATCCGTGAAAAAATGCAGACAGAGATGGAAAGCTTTGGGGATGAGAAAGATAACGGCGCAGGGCAGAGTATGCTTGAAAAAATCAAGGCAGAAAACAGAGAACGGCATGATTATCGGCAGTTTTTAAAAAAATTTGCGGTGTTAAAAGAAGAACAGCAGATTGATGCGGATGCATTTGATTATGGCTTTTATGCGTATGGATTATCCCTATATGGAAATATGCCGCTGATTGAACCACTTGAGACAAAAGAAGTCAAAAAAGTAGAAGAGTTTATTATTGCGATTGATACGTCGATGTCCTGCTCTGGAGAGCTGGTCAAGCATTTTTTGGAAGAAACCTGGTCGATTTTAAGAGAAACGGACAGTTTCTTTCATACTGTAAATATTCATATTATTCAATGTGATGAAGCGGTTCGAAAAGATGATAAAATCATTTCAAAAGAAGAATTAGAAGAATATATGAAGAACCTTGAAATAGAGGGAAAGGGCGGAACGGATTTTGTACCGGTATTTACTTATGTGCAGGAACTGCTTCGAAGAAAAGAATTTTCCAATCTTCGGGGATTGTTGTATTTTACAGATGGAAAAGGAAGGTTTCCAAAGAAAATGCCGCCTTATCAGACTGCATTTGTGCTGGTACAAAAAGAGTTTGAAGAAGTTGAAGTACCGCCATGGGCAATTCGGATTTATCAGACAGAAGAAGATGGATATGGATTAGGAGAAAAAAAGGATGAACATTAAACGAGCAAAAAATGAGATTAAAGATGCAATTGAAGCTTATCTTTTAAAGGATGAATATGGAAATTATCTGATTCCGGAAATCCGGCAAAGACCGCTTCTTCTTATGGGACCTCCGGGAATCGGAAAAACACAGATTATGGAACAGATTGCAAGAGAGACAAAGATTAATCTGGTTTCTTATACGATTACGCATCATACCAGACAAAGTGCGGTCGGGCTTCCGTTTATCAAAGAAAAAGTGTATGATAACAAAGCGTATTCCGTTACAGAATATACGATGAGTGAGATTATTGCGTCTGTCTATGAACAGATAGAAAAGACAGGGATAAAAGAGGGAATCTTGTTTATTGATGAAATTAACTGTGTATCTGAGACGCTTGCACCGACGATGCTTCAGTTTTTACAGTGTAAGACCTTTGGAAATCAGGCGGTTCCAAAAGGCTGGGTGATTGTGGCGGCAGGAAATCCACCGGAATACAACAAATCGGTACGTGAATTTGATGTGGTTACATTAGATAGAATCCGAAGAATTGATGTAGAGGAAGACTTTCAGGTTTGGAAAGAATATGCTTATCAGGCAGGAATTCATCCGGCAATTTTGGCTTATCTTGAGATTCATAAACAGAATTTTTACCGTATGGAAACCAGTGTGGATGGACGTTTATTTGTAACGGCAAGGGGCTGGGAGGATTTATCACAGTTTTTATATGCTTATGAACGTCTGGGAAAACGGGCAGACCGTGAAGTAATTGGACAATACCTACAGTACTGGAAAATCGCAAAAGATTTTGCAAATTATCTGGAACTCTTTGAAAAATATAAAACCGATTATCAGATTGAAGCAGTGTTAGAAGGCAGATTTGAAAAATTTGCAGTCGATAAATTAAAAATTGCTTCTTTTGATGAAAAACTCAGTGTAGTAGGATTGTTAATCGGTCACCTTGGAAAAGAATTCTATACCTATTATGAGAATGATTTGTTTGTCACAGAACTGTTTGAACGGTTAAAAAAATTAAAGCAGGAATTGGAAAATAATTCAGAGGAAACCGCAGGTACAATTCTCGAAAACAGAATTACAAAAGAACAGGAACGGTTTGAGAAAAAAGAAGCTGCAAAGCAGTTAACCGTTCCACAGAGAAATGCATTGGTTCGGATGCTTTCATTTTTAAGATCTGCGCATAATGTGGTCAAAGAGAAAGAAGAAAAAGGAACACCAAAAGGAGAAATCTTTGAAGTATTAGCCGGACTATTTAAAAAAGAGACAGAGAAGCGGGAAGAACAGATAGAACAAACATCCCAAAAATTGCAGTATGCATTTGATTTTCTGGAATTAGTCTTTGGAGAAGGACAGGAATTGGTTCTTTTTGTGACAGAATTAAATACCAATCCGTACAGTGTTTCCTTTATCAGTGAAAATGGTTGTGACAGTTATTATAAGTATAATAAAAAATTATTGTTTGAGGAAGAACAGGGCGAGATTTTAAAAGAACTGAATCAGATAGAAGAAGAGATGTAAAAACGACTCCTGCATACATAAAAGAAATGTAAATGTATGCAGGAGTTATTTTTTTGTTAAGCGGATATTCGTAATTGAAGCAGGGAGCTTCCTTGATTCGGTTGAATTACTATGGATAGAAATCGGAAAAAATGGTAATAATAACGCAATAATATAGAAAATTGCCCAAAAGCGGTCTTAGATTCTTCTCATCCAAGATGCTTTTACAAATTTTATATTAAGCGTAATTTATACTTTTGTCAATCTTTTTGGAAGTTTTTGGGAGATTTAAAAGCTTATAAACTGCTTTTTTGTGCATTTTTAACTAGATTGGGAAATTTCTTTGGTTTAATTGCCGTCAGAAAAATTGTCAAACGTCTCACCCCCAAAAACCTTCCTAATATCTATTATAAGGAACTTAAAATATTTACGAATAAGAAAAGGATTACTTAGAGGCACATCGTTTTCTAAATAATTAAGAAGCGTAAACCGTCAAAAAACTCGTCAGATTTTTCGTAAAACCTAAGAAATAAGGAAGAAACAGGGATTCTATCTTGGATGAGAAGAATCTAAGATGCACCTTAAAAATTGCGTGAAGATAGATGTCGAAGAGTGTAAAACTCTGAATAGAATGTCTGGAGTGATGCAATTAGTAGGTAATAATGTTGGTGATAGCTGTGCTTATAAGTATGAAAATACTTAGAACGGAATCCGGTTAGAATCCGGAGCAGATCCTTTCCCTGCTGTAAGGACAACGAAAGATGTAAACGGTCACTGAATGAATTTGATTTGGTAAGACACATTGAGTAGGTTAATAGGTCCTGAGCCAGAAGACGAAGCACAAAAAACATTTCCAACAGGAAGTAAGTAAATTCGGAGGCCAGGAACGAATCGAATGAAAAACAGAACAAAAACAGACCCTATCTTTTGTGGTAAGGTGTGATGCAGGGTGGAAAGACCTGCAGTTTTTTAGTAAGAATTGGTTCGTAGAATGGCTTCCATTGTACGAGCTTTTTAATTTCATAGGAAATTGCGTCCTATGAAATTAAAAACGCTCCGCGAGGATGCACACTGCGGCGTGCAAGGAAGATGTCGCGAACGACCGCCGCAGGCGCAAGAATGTGCCAAGGCACATTCTTTATTCTGGAAAAAATGGAGGGAGGAGAGAAAATTTTAAGACGAAACAGAAAAATTCAAGTGGATAAAACGAAAGGGGGAAGTGCCATCAAAGAAAAATAAGTTTATTGGTTTTATGAAGAAAAAGAATCGTTTTTAATCAAATAGATGGAGAGCATGAAGAATGAAAGAAAAGAAACAAATGAGAAAATTGCTTGGCTGTCTGCTTCTTATGGTGTGTTTGATTGGCTGTTTCAAAGTAAGCGTTTATGCAGCAGAAAATGAAAGAGTCATCAATCTTACAGGAATTAAGACTGTAAAAATCTATACAGCAGATAAAAAGCAGGAAATCGAAGTAAAGGAAAACAGCTTTACGGCAGTTCCTGGAGAGTACTGTTATGAGGATGTGAGTGATAGATCATCAAATGGAGCAGGTGGATATTTTACAGTAACGGAAGATACAACGGAGTTAAATCTCAGCAGTGTTACGTTTTCAAATGTATCGCCTTATTATTGGGATGCTGAAGAACATAGTCCGAAATATCTTCCAGACTTGGGAACTTTAACCCTGTATGATGAAAAACAGGAAAAAGAATACTGGCATGGTACAGATGATGTATATAATTACATTGTGCCAAATTGCGGTGGAGACAGTTATTATAACTTTACATTTACACCGTTTGATGAAAATTATCTTCCAATCGAAGGACATTTTTATGTTTATGGAGAGACAAATTTTGGTCGGTTAAACCTTTCAGATAGTGGAAGAATTCCGTATCTGAAAAAGAGTTATATTACAGTCAAGGCGCCAGTGGATATGGAAGTGTATACAACCTGGGAATTGAAATTCTATACGGCCAGAAACTGGAAATCCTATGAAGCATATAAGACCGAAGATGGTTATAATTATTACAAAATTCCAGAAGGCTTCACCTATATGATGCGTCAGGAAGGAAAAGTGACACGTTATACCAAGAGTCTGAATGGGGAATGGAATGACGACCATACCGAGGTCACAGTAGCACCACTTGAGGATAATCCAACGCAGATACATAGAGAACAGGAAAAAGATGGAATTTACGCCAGTATGCTGACGAATCTGCCGGAAAACAGTGAAATTGATTTAAAGGTTGGAGAGTACTTTGACCTGGTTCCACTGCGTGCATGGCAGGCAGTCGAAGATGGTGTGGCAAATGCTCATAATGACCCAGAATGGCACTATGTGGTAATTGGCGGAAACGAAAGTATTGCTTCTGTTGAAGTGACAGAGGATGATAAAATCGGACAGTTTGGCCGAATTCATGCAAATGGAGAAGGAACTGCGTTGATTGCATTTTATTATGACGCGGTAGAAACATCATATAATTCTTCAGAAACGGGAATGTATCTTTATAGTGCATTATTACCTGAGCTGACAGGAATTGCGGTTGTGCATGTCGGAGAAGAGACAGCGCAGACCCAGATAACTTCTAACATCGATATGATAGAAGGTCGAACGGTCTATTATCTTAAGAGCCAAACAGGGACAGATGGTATCACTTATGACATGAATGATTCCGCAGAATATACGTTTACTCCTACAGCAACAACAGGAGAAGAGTCGGAAAAGATTACCTCTGTACGTGTGCATAAACCGGTTACTGTAACAAATGGTAAGCTGAATATTAATTCAAAAAACTGGTTAACGGATAGTTCTTGGAAAACATATCAGGCAAATGAAACAGAAGATGGAAAACAAAGCTATACTATTCAACTGTCCGAAGGACGAAATATTGTAGAAATAAAAGCAGGAGATGCAACTACTTATCATGTGATTCTTGCCAGAGGACTGGATGTCACGATTGAGAATATATATAAACCAGAACAGAACTTGGAAGTTGGAGATACGGTAAAAGTAACGTTAGAAAATATGATACCTCCATTGTTTAAAATGTCTGCTATCTATAATCCTTCAGGAGTAAATTTTGTTTGTAAAGCAAATGGGGTGGATTATACAGCACGGTTTGGACAGTATATGGTAGGAAGTAGTTTTAATATAAAACTACAGGAAGAAGATGCAGGTACCTATCAAATTACGGAAGGAGCTTTGACGACACGTGCCTGGGGAACGATAGATGGAGCACATCGGAAATTAACGCGAAATTCTATGGCAGGTTATTGGAATGGTGGAGACAATCCGAATATTGATTATGGAAAAATGGCATATATACCTGAAATATCTTTTGAAGTTGAAGGGAATGATGAATACGAAGAAAGTGTGTTCCGTTCAGCAGGATTATTAAAAGCGTTAGGTGTTTTAAATCAAAAAGAAGGAAATCCTATGGTTTCAGGTACTGCTATGTTTGCATCAAGCCATGCAGATGTAGAGCAGAATAAGAATCGTCCGACATCAGTATCTGGTACGAGTGCGTTGCAACGTCATGTTCAGGTAGGAGCAGACTTGCTTCAAAAAGATGAAAAAGCAAAGCTGTTGGCAAGATATTGGTTTGGCGATGATAGAAGTGAGTCGGTTGTACAAGAAATAGAGTTTTCGGAGGCTTATCAGGAAACAAATCTAATGGGGGCTAAAGTTTGGAAAATACTTGGAAAATCATTAGAATGTACAGGACAAGATATAGCTGATACAACATCAAGAGATATTCAGGTAGAGGTTATTGTTGTTCCAGGAGAAGGAAGTCCAATGACTTATTCTACTTATTTATATGATTCAAGTAAGAAGGTAAAGGATGTTACAGGATTTTTTATTCCGAAAAATATAACAATTTCTTCTGCTGAAGGAAGTGGAGCTCTTGGACGTTGGGATGGAGTTCTGGAAGCAGATGACATTACATATAAGGATTCGGAAGGAAATGAGGTAACACAGGACCTTGGATATGGATTTATCGGAACAGAAGAACATTTTACTACATCCGTACCAAACGAAACAGATAAAATTCTGGTAGATGTAGAAAGTGATATTGTTTCTAAGAAAGCATTATTGGAAAGTTATAGTGTTTCTTTCGATGGAAAAACCTATGAAAATGGGGAAGCGATTCCTCTGGAAGTTGGTGTGAATAAACTGACTGTGACATGCAACGGAACGTATGGAAAATCTCGTACCTACACCATCGACGTCACTCGGCGTACTGCTGCAAAACAGACAACCTTTGAAGTTCCAGAAGGAGCATCCGTACTTGTAATGCAGGGCAGTAAGGTAATGAAAGCCAACGAGGATGGAACATACACCCTTGAAAACGGAACTTATACTTACTATGTATCTAAGAGTGGATTCCTGACCAAGACAGACAGCTTCAAAGTAACAGATGAGGAAACCAATCCGGTTATCCGTGTGGAAAGCTTAGAAGCAGTTCCGGCGCAGTCTGGAACCGTATCGGTACAGCTTGCTGGACAGAGTACAGTATTCTGCCCGACAACAGATGTAACCGTTTCACAGGAAGCAAAAGACCTGGCAGCAAATCGTTATGTCTTATATAACCATGGTGGTTACACCGTACTTCATGCATTGTTAGATGCAGCAAATGCAAGTGGAACCAGTTTTGAGTGTTACAAAGGAAAACTGGTACTGGTAGATGATTCAATTACAGAAAACAATGGAAAGAAATCTGGATGGATTTGCAAGGTAAATGGTGTGGTATGCGAGGACCCAGCCAATACCTTAGCATCCGACGGAGATAAGATTGAGTTCTTCTACAATTCTGGATGGGATGGCATGAAGGATGCACATCTGACACCGGAAGTAAAAGCAGTGAACAGAGGAGAAACCGTGACTCTGACCTTAGCAGGAGCAGGTGTCTCTGAAAATGATGCAAACGCAGAAGCCATTGCCGATGCAGAGATTTATGAAGGAAGTACATTGGTTGGAACAACAAATGAAAACGGACAGCTTGAGTTAGAAACCAATACTCTTTCTTTAGGAACCCATCGTTTTACAGCTGTAAAGAAAGATGAATCCGGTCATAATCTTTTAACTGCAGTCATGAGTTCAATTACCGTAAACAAAGTAAGTGACCCATCTGCAGACCCGAACAAGACCGTTGTTACATTCCGTCTGATTGGTGATACCAAACACGGAGAAGAGGGAAGTGACAATGAGGCAGTTCATGCTTATACCACATGGATTGCAACTGGTACTTATACATTTGACCAGGCAGAAGTAACCGTTGGTGACGTATTTAAGACTGCATTGGATGAGGCAGGACTTTCTTATGAGGGAATTGAAAAGAATTATATCAGTTCCATTACTGCACCGGAAATCTATGGTTCTTATGAATTAAAGGAAATGGATAACGGCAAGAATTCTGGCTGGATGTATACCGTAAATGGAGTTCATCCGAATAAAGGTCTGAATGAATGGTATGTGACAACTGGTGACGAGATTGTATGGCATTACATTGATGACTATAAAGTGGAACAGGCTGACATGAAGGATGATTCTGGAAACTATGCAACAGGAGGAAATGCTTCTACCTGGAATAAATGGCTCGAAGCAGTCGATGAAACTCCTGGTGCAAAGGAAAATGCAATCAAAGTCATCAATCAGATTAAACAGATTGACGAAACGATTGAACTGACAGATGAGTGTGAAGCAAAGATTACCACAGCACGTAAGGCTTATGATTCCCTGACCCGTGAGGAGAAGAGATATGTAAGTAATTATGATGTGCTCTTAAAAGCAGAGGAACAACTGGCTGTACTTAAGAAAGAAAAGGCAGACAAAGAAGCGGCGGATGCAGTCATTGCTCAGATTGATGCCCTTCCGATCGCTGAAAATGTGACTCTGGAACATCAGGGAATCGTCGATTCTGTGAGAGATGCGTACAGCAAGTTGACCGATGACCAGAAGAAACTGGTTTCCAAGGAAACAACCGACAAGCTGGAAAGTGCAGAGAAGAAGATTGCACAGTTACTCGAAGAGCAGGCAGCGGATTTGGTATTAGAAGAGATTAATGCGCTTCCATCCAAAGACAATCTGACCCTTGATGATGAAGTGGCTCTTGCAGGTGCAGAGGCACACTACAATGCATTAAGTGATTCCCAGAAAGAGTATCTGACAGGAAAAGCACCGGAAAGTGTTGCAAAACTGGGTGAATTAAGAACGCAGTTAGACAAACTGAAAAAGGATGCGGCAGACAAAGCGGCAGCCGATGCAGTGACAGAAAAACTCAATGCCCTTCCATCCGAAGAGGATGTGATGTTCCAGGATGATGCAGTACTGAAACAGGCAAGAGAAGCTTATGAGCAGTTAGATGATACTCAAAAGGCACTTGTTTCCAGTGAAGCTTATGACAAACTGGAAAAGGCAGAAAAGAAACTGGAGGCATTAAAAGCCGAAGTCGAAGCGGTAACAAAACAGATTCAGGAACTTCCGGCAGTTGAGGATTTAACACTGGAAGATGCAGAAAAAGTATCTTTGGCAAGAAGTGCTTATGATGCGTTAAATGCAGACCAGAAACGTCAGTTAACGGAAAGTGGTGTCTTGGATACGCTGTTGACAGCGGAAAACCAGATTCGCTTACTCGAAAGAGAAAAAGAAGAAGCGGAAAAAGTGGCACAGCAGATTAACAGTCTCCCAGAAGTAAAAGATTTGAAACTGGCAGACAAGACAGCAGTAGAAGAGGCAAGAAAAGCTTACGATGCCTTAAGTGATAACCAGAAAGCAATGATTGAAGATGCAAAGACAGCACTTGAGGAAAGAGAAGCAGAAATCAAACGCTTACAAGAACTGGCAGATAATACCGATAAACCAGATCCAGACAACAAAGATGATGATAAGAAAGACGACAACAAGGATAACAATAAAGACAACAATACATCAACAACAGATAAGAATAATAATGGTTCTGGAACAACAACCGGTACAACGAACAAAGGCTCTAACACAACCACAGGTGCGACAGCTGGTACAACAACCAATAAAGGTACTCAGAGTGGAAGTACCAATAAGACAACAGGAACTACAACAGGAAGTCAGGCACAGACAAGTGGCAAACAGGGAACAGACAGCAGTGTGAAGAGTGCCAAGACAGGAGATGAAACCGATTTTCTTCTTCCGGTGGCAGGACTGATTAGTGCTTCAGGTGCATTTGCCGGAGTGATTCTCTATTACAAGAAGAGAAGAAAAGACACGGGAGTAGAGACAAAAGAAGAGAAATAAAAAAATAAAAACCAATTGAACACTCCTTATTGAAATCCCCCATACTTTTGGAATCTTTCCAGAGTATGGGGGATTTTTTTTAGTCTTATTCGATACCGACTTCTTTATGAATTTCTTCAATTGCAAGTTTAAATCCATTTTGTGCGGCTTTCATACGCCAGGTATCCGCTAAATCAATGTCTTTTTCAACGCCTTCTCCATAGCGGTATAAGATAGAAAGATTGTACTGGGCAGCAGGAATATTTGCGTTTGCAGCTTTTTCAAAGAGCTGGAAAGCACGTTCCGGCATACATGGAACGGCCTGACCCATCAGGAAATAACTGCCCATACAGCACATTGCACGGTAGTCATTTTGTTCTGCTGCTTTTTTATACCAGTCAAATGCACGGCTGTAGTCAACAACGGTTCCGATTCCTTCTTCGTAACAGCGTGCCAGATTATATTGGGCATTTTTATCTCCGGTTTTAGCCGCTTTTTGAATATACTCCAGAGCTTTCTTTCCATTTTTTTCTACGCCTTTTCCCTGTGCATAAAACATTCCAAGATGCATCAGTGCTTCCACATGATTTTTGGAAGCTGCTTTTTCATACCATTCAGCTGCCTGCTTAAAATCTACTTCTGTGTTAATTCCATTTTCATAGTAATAGCCAACAGCATACTGCAAATCTTTCTGGCCGTTTTCAGCAAGGATTTTTAATTCATCCAGTGTAAATTCTGAGTTTTTAAGGTTCATATTTTTTCTCCAATTTCCTAAGTATTTCTTTCTTCTATTTTAAAACAATAAGAAGTAGAAAGCAATGGAATTTCTGAAAGAAACGTATTATAATAAAGACAGGTTGGGGAAAATAAAAAAGTATTCAAAAGCTGGTTTAAAATGCAGGTTTGGAATACATAAGAAAAAGGAGAAGGACTATGGTTTATAACAATGTACGACACGAATGTAATCTTTACAATTTCTTTTTTGCACCAAGGGGAAATCGTCGAATGATGGAGCTTGGGCGAAAAATTGCGCAGATGTATTTAAATCCGTTTGATAAGATTATCGGAATTGTAGGGGCAAAAGACTGCGGAAAAAGTATGCTGATTAAGGGAATGTTTCCGGGAATTCAGATTGTAGAAGGTGACGACGAATTTGATTTTCAGAATATGCCGCTAATGAATGCAGAAGATGTTGGATTTTATACACCAAGAACCTTTCATGTAGATGTAAGGGCCGCGTCAAAGTTTATTCCGCTTGAAAAAATTGCACAGGCAATTTTAGATGTGACAAAACAGCAGAAAAGAGTCATTGTAGAATACTTTGAGATGTTGTATCCTGTATTAAACAGAAATGCAGATTTGATGATTGGAATTGGGGAGGAAGTCATTGTAACACGTCCGTCTTTGTTTGGACCACTGCCTCAAAATATTGCCGATATCGTATATAAATCTTTAATTTATCGTAAAATGGCACACAGTGCAGAGGATTTATATGGCTATGTAGTCCGCAACATGGAGCGTCCGGATTATGTTCGTTCCGATATTCGTCATGGTTTTGTGCTGGATTACGTAGAAAAACCGATTAACTTTGATTTAGAATATATTGAAGATAAGATAAAGAGTCTGATTGCAAAGGATTTACCGATTCGCTATTATGATGAGGAACATATCAAAATCGGAGACGAAATTCTTGCATGTACCGGTCCTCTGATGCATGTGGAAAGTACCGGACAAATTGAAAATTTCTCGATGGTAAAAAAATTCTTCCATGATGCAAGATTTGGATATTATATTGTAGCGGGTACGGTTGGACACCAAGAAGAAGAAAGTGACCGCCTTAATACAATTGATATTATGACGGCAGAATAAGAATCCCAAAAGGGCAGGCAAAAACAAAACGGACAGCAGAGTAAACAGAAAAGAGGATAGAATATGATGTTATTAGCGCAGACAGATTTTTATTATGCAAACAGAGGAATGGGCTGGGGATTTGATGGAACTTATGTGCTGATTATACTGGCTTTTTTGATTTCAGCACTGGTTTCTGCAAAGATGAATGCCACATTTTCAAAATACAGTAAAGTGCGTTCTTACTGTGGAATGACAGGAGCACAGGCAGCACAGCGCATTTTAAGCAGTGCAGGAATTTATGATGTCAGAATCGAACACGTAAGTGGAAAATTAACAGACCATTATGACCCTTCAAATAAGGTTTTACGTCTGTCCGACGCAGTCTATGGAAATACTTCCATCGCAGCAATCGGAGTTGCGGCTCATGAGTGTGGTCATGCAGTACAGCATGCAAAAAATTATGTTCCATTGTCTGTTCGTTCTGCGATTGTACCGGTTGCAAATTTTGGTTCACAGTTATCCTGGCCTTTGTTTTTAGCAGGATTAATTTTTTCGTTTCGTCCACTTTTAATGATTGGAATCTTGCTGTTTTGTGCAGCGCTTTTGTTTCAGATTGTGACATTGCCGGTTGAGTTCAATGCCTCTGCACGTGCACTTCGGATGCTGGATGAGACTGGAATTATGGGCAGACAGGAAATTCGTGGAACAAAAAAAGTATTAAGAGCAGCAGCGATGACTTATGTTGCAGCGGTCATTGGTTCTTTATTACAGCTTTTAAGACTTTTAATTTTATCCGGAGCATTTCGCAGAAGAGATGACTAAAGAGGTAGTTTGAAGTAGAACGAGAGGAGAAAGACAGAATGTTTGAGAGAATCGATTATATCGTAAAGCAGATTGATGGAGATTATGCTTATTTAGAAAGATTAGAAAAGCCGGAAGGACAGGAAGATGAGTTAAAATGTGTTGCACGTGCTCTGCTTCCACCGGAAATTATGGAAGGCAGCCATCTGGCGTATGAAATGCTTCAGTATACAATAATTTAAGAAAATCCCTGACTTGTCTATAAAAAGATAAGTCAGGGATTTTTTTGAATGCAGATAAGCATGCCCACATTTTAATTATTAATGTTAAAAAAATAACGAAAAGCACAAGCGAAATAGTCTGAAAAATTAGGCAAATCACAAAAGAAATAAATAAAGTTCTTGTATAAAAAGAAATACAAGACAAAAAAATGAATAAAAATAAGATTAGCCACCCCTAACTGTTGTGTAAAAAGTAGAAAAACGTTTAATTTTTAACAAACTATTGCTTTTTAAATTTAATCTTGATAGAATAAGTACGAATTAAGAAATCCGTTTTGGATATCCTAATAAGAGATTAAGAGACTACGAAAAAATGCTCAATGATGCAGGAGGAAATGACGATGAAAATTTTATTTTATGATACAAAGAGTTACGATAAAGAATCTTTTGAAAAACAGCTTGCAAACTTTCCGGAAGTGGAAATTGATTTTATGAAAACCGACCTTGCTCCAAAGACTGCACCACTGGCAAAAGGATTTGATGCGGTTTGTGCATTTGTAAGCTCTGATATCGGTACAGAGACTGTAGAAAAACTGCATGAAGCAGGGGTAAAACTGATTTTGCTTCGTTGTGCTGGATTTAACAATGTAGATTTAGAAAAAACACAAGAGTATGGAATCAAAGTGATGCGTGTTCCGGGTTACTCTCCGGAAGCAGTTGCAGAACATGCGATGGCACTGGCACTTGGAGTAACAAGAAGACTGCATAAGGCTTATGTAAAAGTAAGAGAAAATGATTTTAGTTTAAGTGGTCTGATGGGATTTAATTTTTATCAGAAAACAGCAGGAATTGTGGGAACCGGAAAAATCGGTGCAGCTATGGCAAGAATATGCCGTGGGTTTGGTATGAATGTTATTGCTTATGATGTTTATAAAAATCCGGATCTTGATTTTGTAGAATATGTTTCTTTAGATGAGTTATTAGAGAGAAGTGATTTAATTTCCCTGCACTGCCCGCTGATGGATAACACATACCACTTGATTAATAAAGAAACCATTGCTAAAATGAAAGATGGAGTGGTACTTGTCAACACATCAAGAGGTGGTCTTGTCAAGACAGATGATTTAATTGAAGGAATCCGTGCAAGAAAATTCTTTGGTGTTGGTCTTGATGTATATGAAGAAGAGACAAAGAATGTGTTTGAGGACCGTTCCGATGAAATCCTGGAGCACTCCACAACCGCAAGACTGTTATCTTTCCCGAATGTAATGATTACTTCTCATCAGGGATTCTTTACAGAAGAAGCTCTTGCAGCAATCTCTGAGACAACACTTCAGAATGCGGTTGCTTTTGAAAAAGGAGAAAGCACAGGAAATGAAGTGGTAAAACAGGGGTAAGAATGAATCAGAAAAGAAATTATCAAAAAGAACTTGAAACTGTGATACAAAAAGAACAAAAAGAAGGCAGAACTCCGAAATTGTTACTGCATAGCTGCTGCGCTCCATGCAGCAGCTATGTGCTGGAGTATCTGTCTCCTTTTTTTGCAATTACGGATTTTTTTTATAATCCGAATATTTCGCCGAAAGAAGAGTATCAAAAAAGAGAAGAAGAACTAAAACGACTGATTGATGAGATGCCGATGAAAAATAAACCTGTATTTCTGGCAGGAGAGTATCATCCGGAAGAGTTTTATCAAATGGCAAAAGGATTAGAAGATGTGCCAGAGGGTGGGGAACGTTGTTTTTTATGTTACCGGATGCGCCTGGAAGAGGCGGCAAAGATGGCAGTTGAGAAAAACTGTGATTACTTTGCGACAACACTCACGATCAGTCCTTTAAAAAATGCGCAGAAATTAAATGAAATCGGAGAAGAATTAGAAAAGAAATATGGAGTTCGACACCTTCCGTCGGACTTTAAAAAGAAAAACGGTTATAAGCGTTCAATTGAACTGTCAAAAGAATACGATTTATATCGTCAGGATTTTTGTGGCTGTGTCTTTTCCAAAAGAGAGCGTGACAGACGGGAGCAGGAAAAATCGCTTGCACCTCAAAACAGATAATGATAAACTGGTATACAAAGCTTATAAAAAATAAAGAAATGAGGGACAAAAGAATGGCTCAATTATGGGGAGGACGTTTTACCAAAGAAACTGATAAACTGGTATATAATTTTAATGCGTCCTTAAGTTTTGATTCCAAGCTTTACAAACAGGATATTGCAGGAAGTATGGCTCATGCATCTATGCTTGCAAAGCAGGGAATTATAGAAGAACAGGAAAAAGAAGAAATTTTAAAAGGCTTAAAAAGTATTTTAGAAGATATTGAAAATAAAAAACTGGAATTTACAGAAGAATATGAAGATATTCACAGCTTTGTGGAAGCAAATCTGATTGACCGTTGTGGAGATGTCGGAAAGAAACTGCATACCGGAAGAAGCCGTAATGACCAGGTAGCACTAGACATGAAAATGTATGTCAGAGATGAAATTGGAGAAATTGACCTTCTATTAAAAGAGCTGTTGACTTCTATTTATAAGATTATGTCTGAAAATGTACATACTTATATGCCTGGATTTACACATTTGCAGAAAGCACAGCCAGTTACGCTGGCACATCATTTTGGAGCATATTTTGAAATGTTCAAACGTGACAGAAGCCGTCTTGCAGATGCGAAAAAGAGATTAAATCTCTGCCCACTTGGAAGTGGTGCGCTTGCAGGAACAACTTATCCGCTTGACAGAGCCTATACGGCAGAAGTACTTGGTTTTGACGGTCCGACATTAAACAGTATGGATTCTGTGGCAGACAGAGATTATTTAATCGAAACTTTATCTGCGTTATCTACTGTTATGATGCACTTAAGCCGTTTCTGTGAAGAAATCATTATGTGGAATTCCAACGAATACCGTTTTGTGGAAATTGATGACGGATACAGCACAGGAAGCAGTATTATGCCACAGAAGAAAAATCCGGATATCGCCGAGTTAGTAAGAGGAAAGACCGGACGTGTCTATGGTGCGTTAATGTCCATTCTTACAACTATGAAGGGAATCCCACTGGCTTATAATAAAGATATGCAGGAAGATAAAGAATTTACGTTCGATGCAATTGATACTGTAAAAGGCTGTATTGCGCTGTTTAATGGGATGATTTCTACTATGGCATTTAATAAAGACAATATGGAGAAGAGTGCCAAAAACGGATTTACCAATGCGACCGATGCGGCAGATTATCTGGTAAACAATGGTGTACCGTTCAGAGATGCGCACGGAATCGTAGGTCGTCTGGTTCTGCATTGCATTGATAAAGGAATTTCTTTAGATGAAATGTCTTTAGAAGAGTATCAGGAAATCAGTCCGGTATTTAAAGAAGACATCTATGAAGCAATCAGTATGAAAAATTGTGTGGAAAAACGAAATACAATCGGAGCCCCGGGAGCAGAGGTAATGACAAAAGTATTGGCACTTCATAAAAAATATCTGGAAGAAAATTAAAAAACACTTGCTTTTTACTAAGTTTTGGTATAGTATTGTTTAGGAAATACAAATGTACGTGAAAGGAAAACACGATACATAAAAAATAGAGAATTGGATAAGCAAGGAGAATTTACAATGAGTGAAAAATTAAGAGTTGGTATTTTAGGTGCAACAGGTATGGTAGGACAGAGATTTATCTCTCTGTTAGAGAACCATCCATGGTTTGAAGTGGTAACATTAGCTGCAAGTGCAAGAAGTGCAGGAAAAACTTATGAGGAAGCAGTTGGCGGACGTTGGAAAATGGATACTCCAATGCCGGAAGCTGTAAAAAAATTAGTTGTTATGAATGTTGCAGAAGTAGAAAAAGTGGCTGCAACTGTTGATTTTGTATTCTCTGCTGTAGACATGAGCAAAGAAGAAATCAAAGCAATCGAAGAAGAATATGCAAAAACAGAAACACCGGTTGTTTCCAACAACAGTGCACACAGATGGACACCAGATGTTCCTATGGTAGTTCCGGAAATCAATCCACAGCACTTTGATGTCATCGAATTCCAGAAAAAACGTCTTGGAACAACAAGAGGTTTCGTAGCAGTAAAACCAAACTGCTCTATCCAGAGTTATGCACCGGTACTGACAGCATGGAAAGAATTTGAACCTTATGAAGTGGTTGCAACTACTTATCAGGCAATTTCCGGAGCAGGAAAAACATTTAAAGACTGGCCGGAAATGGTAGAAAACATCATTCCATACATCGGTGGAGAAGAAGAAAAGAGTGAACAGGAACCGCTTCGTCTGTGGGGCGAAATCAAAGATGGTGTGATTGTAAAAGCATCTGAACCGGTTATCACAACACAGTGTATCCGTGTTCCGGTATTAAACGGACATACAGCAGCTGTATTTGTAAAATTCAGAAAGAAACCAACGAAAGAACAGCTGATTGAAAAATTAGTAAACTTCAAAGGTGTTCCACAGGAATTAGACCTTCCAAGTGCTCCAAAGCAGTTTATCCGTTACATGGAAGAGGATAATCGTCCACAGGTTACTTTAGATGTAAACTATGAAAACGGAATGGGCGTAAGCGTTGGACGTTTAAGAGAAGATACGGTTTATGATTATAAATTTGTTGGTCTTTCTCATAACACAGTACGTGGAGCAGCAGGTGGAGCTGTTCTGTGTGCAGAAACCTTAAAAGCAAAAGGATTTATCACAAAGAAATAATAAGAGATAAATAACGAGAGCAAAAAAATACATCAGGCCGGAGAACTCCCTCCGGTCTGATTGCGTGAAAGAGGAGTTTATGGGCAAATCATTATTTATAGCAGAAAAACCCAGTGTGGCACAAGAGTTTGCAAAGGCGCTGAAAGAATCAATGACAAGAAAAGATGGATATCTTGAGTCAGAACATGCCGTGGTTACCTGGTGTGTGGGACATCTTGTGACAATGAGTTATCCGGAAAAATATGATATTAAATACAAAAGATGGACGCTGGAAACCCTGCCATTTTTGCCAGAAGAATTTAAGTATGAAGTAATCCCTGCAGTAAAAAAACAGTTTGAGATTGTAAGCGGGCTTTTAAATCGAGAGGATGTCGAGACGATTTATGTCTGTACCGACTCTGGTCGAGAAGGAGAATATATCTATCGTCTGGTTGCAATGATGGCAGGTGTAAAAGAGAAAACACAAAAGAGAGTCTGGATTGATTCTCAGACCGAAGAAGAGATTTTAAGGGGAATTTCTGAGGCGAAAGATATTTCAGAGTACGATAATTTATCGGAATCGGCATATCTGCGCGCAAAAGAAGATTATCTGATGGGAATTAATTTCTCCAGACTGTTATCCCTAAAATATGGAAATGCGGTGTCTTCTTATCTTGGAACACGGTATCAGGCAATATCGGTTGGACGAGTGATGACCTGTGTGTTGGGAATGGTTGTCAGAAGAGAACGGGAAATCCGCAGTTTTGTGAAGACACCATTTTATCGGGTTGTGGCTTCATTGGAGACAGAAGATGGAGTCGGAAAATTTGATGGAGAATGGCGTGCGGTAAAAGGCAGCCGGTATTTTGAATCTCCAAAACTTTATAAAGAAAATGGTTTCAAAGAGAAAAAAGATGCCGAAGAGCTGGTAGGGATTTTATCGACGGAATCACCTTGTCAGGCTGTGATTGAAAAAATTGAACGTAAAAAAGAAAATAAAAATCCGCCGTTTTTATTTAACCTTGCAGAACTTCAAAATGAGTGTTCCAGATTGTTTAAAATCAGTCCGGATGAAACGCTTAAAATCGTGCAGGAATTGTATGAGAAAAAACTGGTCACTTATCCGAGAACAGATGCCCGTGTGCTGTCTACAGCAGTTGCAAAAGAAATTTATAAAAATCTTCGAGGACTTCAAAGTTATACCAAGGCTGGAGAATTTGCAACAGAAATTTTAAATCAGGGCAGTTATAAAGGAATTGCAAAGACAAGATATGTCAATGACAAACAGATTACCGACCATTATGCAATTATACCGACCGGACAGGGAATGAATGCGCTAAGAAGTCTTTCTCTGGCTTCAGAAAACGTTTATGAAACGATTGTACGCAGATTTTTAAGTATTTTCTATCCACCCGCAGTTTACCAAAAAGTCAGTCTGATATCCGTTACAAAAGAAGAACGGCTGTTTTCTTCATTTCGAATTCTGATAGAGGAAGGTTACTTAAAAGTAACACAAAATTCCTTTGCCAAAAAGAAGGCAGAAAAAGTGGAAACAGATGCAAAAGAAGGCGAGCAGATGGAAGATAAGACATTTTTAAGTGTTCTTCAGAGTCTGAAAAAAGGAAGCATTTTGCAGGTAAAAGGCTATCAGATTAAAGAGGGGGAAACATCTCCTCCAAAACGTTATACTTCCGGTTCGATGATACTGGCAATGGAAAACGCAGGTCAGTTAATTGAAGATGAAGAACTGCGTGCCCAGATAAAGGGAAGCGGAATTGGAACAAGTGCTACAAGAGCAGAGATTTTAAAGAAATTAATGATGATTTCTTATCTTTCTTTAAATAAAAAGACGCAGGTGATTACGCCGACTCAGCTTGGGGAAATGATTTTTGATGTCGTGAATGTCTCAATTCGACCGCTGTTAAATCCAGAGTTGACTGCAAGCTGGGAAAAAGGGCTGACATTTGTGGCAGAGGGACAGATTACACCGGATGAATACATGCAGAAACTTGAACAATTTATCACAGTGAGAACCAATGCGGTACTTGGACTTAGAAATCAGTTCGCCCTCAGAAGATTTTTTGATGAGACATCGGTTTATTATCAGTCAGGAAAAAAGAAAAGCCAGAAAAAGGAGAAAACAAATGGAACAGTTAAAAATCAGTGAATTGTATCAGGATTTAAATCAGACACTCGCAAAAGAATTATTAGAAAGCAAGACGTATCCATGGGAAGTACTGCCTTTGATTAGCGAATTTATTGTGAAACTTGGCAGTACCTTAAGTGAGGAAGAATATGAAAAATGTGGAGAAAATGTCTGGGTGGCAAAATCTGCAAAAGTAGCACCGACTGCATTTATCAATGGACCGGCGATTATCGGAAAAGAGGCAGAAGTTCGTCACTGCGCTTTTATCCGCGGAAATGCATTAGTGGGAGAGGGAGCAGTGGTTGGAAATTCTACAGAGTTAAAAAATGTAATTTTATTTAATAAGGTACAAGTTCCACATTATAATTATGTAGGAGATTCTATTTTAGGATATAAATCTCATATGGGCGCAGGTTCGATTACCTCTAATGTGAAATCTGACAAGAAGCTGGTTATTGTAAAAGCAAAAGATACGCAGATTGAAACCGGGCTGAAAAAGTTCGGTGCAATGCTTGGTGATGAAGTGGAAGTTGGATGTGGTTCTGTCTTAAATCCAGGAACAGTAGTGGGAGGTCATTCTAACGTTTATCCACTTTCTTCTGTACGAGGTGTTGTTCCGGCAAACAGTATTTATAAAAACAAAAATGAAATAGTTGAAAAACAGTAAGATGTACTCTTGGAATTTTCCGAGGATGAATTAAAAACGAAAAGAGGTTTTTATGGAATGGAAATTTTCTAAAAAACAGCTGCTGCCTCCGGTTTTATCAGGAAGTACATTAAAATGGATTGCAATTGTAACGATGCTGATTGACCATATCGGAGCTGTTTTATTTGAAAACGGATTTATCAAAGCCTATAATCAGCAGCTTTCGGGTGCATTTTCTTATTCTGTCACTCATGCAGTCTGGTATGCAGACATTTGGATGAGACGAATTGGGAGAGTTGCATTTCCAATTTTTTGCTTTTTATTAGTAGAAGGTTTTTTCCATACATCGAATCGAAAAAAATATGCACTTCGTCTGGGAATCTTTGCACTTGTGTCAGAGGTTCCCTTTGATTTAGCGTTTCGCAGTTCGATTTTGGAGTTTACCTATCAAAATGTAATGGTGACATTGTTCATCGGATTTTTGACAATTTGGGCGATGGAGGTACTGCGTCAGAAAAATCCGGCATGGATGGCTGTGGCAGCAGGACTTGGAGTGTTGACCGGATATCTGGCAAGGAGTGATTATGGCTGGAAGGGAATTATTTTAATTCTGATTTTTTATTTATTTTATTATCAGCCCGTGGAAAAAACGATTGCAGGCTGTCTGGCACTTTTATGGGAAGCACCCGCTTGTTTTGCCTTTTTGTCAATTAATTTATATAACCATCAAAGAGGGAGAGGACACTCTTTTAAATACTTTTTCTACTGGTTTTATCCGGTTCATATTTTGGTTTTAGTTGGAATCCGGTATGGGCTGTTTGGAATCTAATAAAGTCTAAGAGAAATCGGCAGGTATGTAAAAACTTCAATGGCTATGAGAAATCCAGAATATTTCCTTGTGTAGTATTGCTGAGACGTGTATAATAAATACATAAAAATTAGTACAAATCACCAAAGGAGAGAGCGCCATGTGGATTTTAAGATTCAAACCTGTGGATTGTAAAAACTGTTATAAATGTGTCAGAAATTGTCCGGTAAAAGCAATTCGGGTAAAAAATCATCAGGCTCAGATTATGCAGGATGCCTGTATTTTATGTGAAAAATGCACCATTGTCTGTCCCCAGCACGCCAAGGCTGAGAAAAATGATGTTCCAAGTTTAAAGAGAATGATTGCGGAGGGAAGAGAACTTGTAGCAAGTGTAAACTCTGCTTATATTGCAAAGTATGGAGCCGGAAGTTTTCCTTCTCTTAGAAAAGCTCTGTTAGAGCTGGGATTTTCAGATGTACGTGAAGGTGCAGAGGGAGCTTATCTGGTGAAACGAGAATATGAAAGGTTGCTTGAAGAGGGAGAGAAGGATGTTATGATTAGCTCTATCTGTCCGTCGGTTGTCCGTTTGGTTAAGATTCATTATCCAGAATTGATGGATTCCCTGCTTTCCGTATTATCGCCAATGCAGGCACATGGAAAATATTTAAAAGAGCAGAATCGAGGATGTACGCTTGTCTATATCAGTCCATGCATTTCTCCGATTGCAGAATTAAATGAACAGATTAATGACGTGTCTTATGTTATTTCATTTGATGAATTAGATGACTGGCTTGCAGAAAATCAGATGTGTATCGAAGATGAGAAAGAGAATGTAGAACCGCGATTGTCCCGTATGCGTGCGCTTGGGGGAGGTATGAGCCGGATTATGAAAAAAAATCCGAAATACAGCTATATGAACATAGAAGGAATCGATAACTGTATTCGGGTTTTAAATGAATTAAAAGAAGGGAATATCCATCATTGCTTTTTGGAATTAAATGCCTGCGATGGGGGTTGTATCGGTGGTCCGTCTTTCCAGACAAGTAAAGTCTGCCGGCTTCAGAGTCAGCTTGAACTGGAAAAAGCTTCGATTTCCGATGCCTCAAATATAGAAAACGGCAAAGATTTTGATATCTCCGAAAAAATTAATATGAGCCGTGGGATTATTGGACGAGTTGTGGAGGAATCGTATCCAACGGAAGAAGAACTGCATGAAATTCTGGTAAAAATGGGCAAGACAAGTCCGTTAAAGGAATTAAACTGCGGAGCGTGTGGTTACAATACCTGCCGTGAAAAAGCGATTGCGATTTTCCAGAATAAGGCAGAGGTTTCGATGTGTATGCCTTATATGAGAGAGCGCGAAGCCAGTTATGCGAATAAGATTATCAATGCGATGCCTGGTATGCTTGTGACAGTAAATACAGAATTAAACGTCATCCAATTAAATAAAGCAGCAATGGACTTATTTGATATCCGAAGAAAGAAATCTATTATCGGACAGCCTGTCAGTAAATTGATGGATGACTATGCTTTTGTAAATATGCTGTCTTATGGAAAAACATTCTCACAGGACCAGATTTTTGTAGAAGAATTTAAGGTTTATTTAGACCGTGTGCTGACTTATGATAAAAGCAATGGTCTGATTATCTGTATTATGAAAAATGTAACAAAAGAAATTGCGCAGCAGCAGGAAATTCAAAGAACCCGCATTGTGGCAGCAAGGATGGCAGACAAACTGGCAGATGAGCAGCTTCGGATTGTACATAAGATTGCGGAATTGTTAGGAGAAACAGCGGCAGATACCAAGGTTGCCGTAGAAAACTTAAAAGAGACAATTCTTGCAGAGAAAAAAGAAGAGAAACGTGAAAAACCGGAGGTTTGGTTATGAGAGTGTATTTTGACAATCTGTTTGCGGATTTTGCCCATGTCAGCCTAAATAAGAAAAAAGAATCGTTGTGTGGAGATTTTTACATCATGGAAGAAAGAGGGTCTGATACCGTCTTAGTACTCTCTGACGGACTTGGAAGCGGTGTAAAAGCAAATATTTTAGCAACATTGACGGCAAAAATGCTTTGTACAATGATGATAAAGAAAATTCATCTGGAAGAAGCGGTAAAAACGATTGCAGAAGCACTTCCGGTGTGTCACGAAAGACAGCTTGCTTATGCTACATTTCTTGCTATGAAGATTACAGGAAGACATGTTTATCTTGCAACCTACGATAATCCGGGATTGATTTTGCTTCGCAAAGGAAAGGTATTTCATTACGAAGAGAAAATTCATTTGATTAACGAGAAGGAAATTCGTGAAGCAGAGTTTGACTTACAAAAAGACGACATGCTGATTTTGATGTCAGATGGTGTAACGAATGCCGGAATGGGGAAGACAACCGATGGAGGCTGGGGATATGAAGAGGTTGAAAAATTTTGTGAACAGAAGTATAAACCGAATCTGAGCGCTCAGCGTATGGCGGTTGATATTGCAGAAGCCTGTGTGGATTTGAATTTAAATGAGACAGATGACGATATTACGGTGCTTACAATCCGTCTTTGCGAACCGTTAGTTACGAATATGATGATTGGCCCTCCAAGTAAAATGGAAAAAGACGAGGATTTTTTAAGAGTCTTTTTTGAAGAAGAAGGGCAACATATAGTGTGTGGTGGAACGACTGCAAAATTTGTGGCAAACTATCTGGGAGAAGAAGTCGTAACCATTAAGGGGTCAGAAACAGATGCAGTTCCGGCGATGTCTGCCTTAAAAGGGGTTGATATGGTAACAGAAGGTTATTTGACTTTAAAACAGCTTGTCACCTATTCAAACCGATGGCTGTCTGACAGTATGGCGGTGATAAGTATCTCAAAACAAAAAGATGCAGCTGCAAAACTGGCAGTGGAATTATTTGAACGTTCTTCCGAAATCAATATTTTCTTTGGAAATGCAAGAAATCCAGCTTATAAAGAACTGAATATTGATTCGAGTGAAAAGCTTCGGCTGACTTATAAATTAAAAGAACATTTGGAGCGGGCAGGAAAAAAAGTTCGTATGAATATCTGGTAAAAAAGAAAAGTATCTGTATAGGACAAAAAATCAAAAAAGTCCCTGCAGATACTTTTCTGGTTTATCAGAAAAAAGTTTTGTCATTCTATAGAAACCAGAATTAGGATTTTGGGAAAAAGAAGGACAATAAAATTTTAATTGCATAGATAATCAATAGAAATTAATAAAAAATTGAAAAATTAATAAAAAAATTGAAAAATATAGCAGAAAAAAAGTGTTTTAAAGATTAAGTTTGTGCACCAATCTTGCTGAAAATATAGTATAATAGCCCATATAGAAAGGGGTGGGCAAAATGACACGAGAAGAAAAATTACAACGTGCGTCTCAAATCATCAAAGAAAGTAAATATCTGGTGTGTCTCCTTGGAATGAGGGTGAGTTATCAAAGTGGATGTACGAACATAGGGGAGCCGGAGGATGCTTATGATATCGAGAGTCGATATGGGTATTCTCCAGAAGAATTGTTTAGTGCAGCGTTTTACAACACCAGACCATCTCAGTTTTATGAATTTTATAAAAATGAAGTTCTCAGCAAAAGAGGTAGAATAAATGAGGGTTTAAAACTGCTTGGTCAACTGGAAGAGATGGGAATTTTAAAATCAATTGTAACAAGAGACATTTACTCTTTGCCAAAACGTGCAGGATGTAAGAATGTACTGGAAATCCATGGAAGCATTTATCGAAATATTTGTCCAAGATGCAGGAAAAAATATCCGTTGAAAGCTTTGCAGGAAAGAGAAAGAAGTGGACTTCCATATTGTGAAAAGTGCGGTTCGATTATCCGTCCGGAAATTTACCTAAAAGGGGAGATGATAGATAATCGTCTGCTTACAAAAGCAGTAGATGAGGTTTCAAGTGCAGATGTTCTGCTGATGCTGGGCTGCTCGATGCGTTCTGAGCTGGGAAGTATGTTTACGAAGTACTTTAAGGGGGAAAAGATTATTCTGATGAATGATCAGGACCATTTTGCAGATGGAAAGGCAGATTTGGTTATCGATGGAAAAGCGATGGATTTGATGAAAGGACTTAGAACTTATATGGTTCCGGATAGTTGAATTTAAGCAGGAAGATCGGTTACTTACAGTCGAGTAGTTCACATGGGCATGCGTTTGCATAAATGAAAAACATTACATAAAAAAATAAAAAAAGAAATACTTTACAAAGTGTAATGCAGGAGATATAATAAGGAATGTATTTTGATTATCTGGAGGAGATAGAGATATGATAGAGAAAAAGATGGAATTATTAGAAGAAGAAAATGACCGTTTAAAAAAAGAGATAGAAGATTTAAGAGAAGCTTGTAAAGTTCAGGAACAGACAATTTCAAAGTTATGGAATGCTTATGTTCAGTTAGAAGAGAAAGTAAATGATAAGTAAAAATCAATAAGCAGAGAACAGAAATAAAAAAAGGTTATCACCGCAGAAGTACGGTGGTAACCTTTTTTGTTAGATAAAAATCCTTAATTTTAAAGGAGTTCTTAGAATTTACCAGCTTTAGCAGCTTCTTCTACGGAGACAAGAAACCTTGATTTTAAGCCATTTCTAATTGATTAGTGAACAAATAATCAACGAATAATGTTGACTTTAAAGACTTTTTCCAAGTCGTTTTGCTTCTTATTTTATCTTTTCTATTTCTTCTCTAAGCCATTCCAAATCCCTCTGTGTATATACCTTTTCCGTCACATCTGTAATGTTATGACCGGCAATTAACTTGATTGTATACTCATCTATTTTTGCTTTTTTCGCAGCAGTGATAAAAGTGTTTCGCCCATCGTGCGCACGATGTTCCGGATTTAATTTTAATGCAGATATCACTTTTTTGAACCGGTAATCGTACTTATCATAAGTTAATTTGTAACCGCCTTTGACGGCATCCGTTGCATTAAAAAGATACTCACTTCCAAGTTTGACTGCTTCATCATATCTACTTTTAACAAGTGTGCGAATCCTAGAATGAACCGGTACAATCCTGTTTTTTCCTGCTGCCGTTTTCATCCCACCGATGAAGGACCAGTTCTCTAAATCTACATTTTTCATCTCAATCAAACCTAGTTCCTGAGGTCTCCATCCGGAGTAACATTGTATCAGAATGATATCAATATAAGGAATTTTATCTACATTTTCCCATAAAAGTTTCAGCTCATCCTGCGAGAAAGGCAGGTGCCCACGCTTTACCTGCTCTACTTCGTCGGTAATTTCCTGTGCAATGTCAAAAGTCCTTGCAAAGTTTGTTGACACAATTTCATATTCTACAGCATAATCGAACATCAGATTAAAGAGGGACTTTATTTTTGTCTTTGTATTGGCAGATGCAAAACGCTTTTCTCCTTTATATTTTCCCCTTGTTTCAACAACATATCCCTCATCAATACAGCTTTTTATATGCCTTGCTCGGACGTCCTTTGCTCTCATATTATAGATAGAAGAGCAGTAAGCCCAGGCAGCATTTAAGGTACGCATGTAAGATTCGGAACTTGCAGAACTGCTAAAATATTCTTCCAGCCACTTATCATGCAGTTCGAGCAATGTAATATCCGGCTCTAAATCATAAGGATTTTTATGATATTCAATAAGCGCTTCATAAGCATCATTGTAAGTCTTGAAATAAGCCTGAGGTTTCAGAGGCTTTAAAATACATTTTCCCGTAGGCAACTTGCCGACACAGACCCGAACCCAGAACGGATTCCGAAGTCTGTTATTTTTTAATTCTGTAATACTTCCAAAACCGTTCGGAAGTCGTTTTCTTTTTACTTGTTTCGTGTATTTCTTTCGTGGAGCAGATGCCATGGGATAGCCACAGTGAGGGCAGGAAAGTGCTTTATCGCTTACCTGTAAGTCACATTCTGGGCATTTAATTAGTGCCATGCTATCAATCCTTTCTTTTTCCTTGCGTGACTGCTCCGAAGATGATACAATAAAATCGGTAACTGAGATAACATCTTCGGATGTTGAACCGGCTTCTGTTGGCGCAGGAGTCGGTTTTTGTTTATTTTCTATGTGCTATGATATCTAAAGTTGCTAAAAGGCTGTTTGCTTCTTCTAGCGCAGTCAAATATTCTTTTGATGTAGTTTTGACTTTTTTTGTTATAAAAGGTACGGTGATAAGTGGAGTATCAAAATTATTTAATGTGATTTTAATATACATTGATTCAACCTGTTTTTTCTGTACTCTTTTTCCTGTGATGCCTCCGGCGATTGCACCAGCTCCACCAAATGCAGCACCAGCAATTAGTGCCTGTCCAACTCCACCGCTAGTTACGATATTATCATTTTCAACCAATTCATAGCTTATTAAATCAGTAAAATGATACCAGTCATTAGAACCAATTTTTGTTTTTCCGGTCCCAAGCAATTTTCCTGCTGCTACTGACATGCCTGCTGTTCCAATAGCCATTGCCCCTTTAAAAGTCTTTCCAATAATCCCACTTTTTTTCCCATTATTTGAAATAGCCCCTTTAATTTGGAACATTTGATTTTCTTCATCTACTTTTATAATACCTACCTTTTTGATAGTTGCTGATTCTCCAAATCCCATTTTTTTCTCCCTGAATTATTTAATTTTTTTTAAATCAGTACGAGGTCCTCTTGTAATGCAAACATGATAAGGCTCAGGCATTTGATAAGTGCCCCAGCGAGTTTTTAAGACGTCTTTTGTTTCTTCTTGTTTCTCAGATGGTGTATCAGAGAATAAGTAGTGTCTCGCTGACTCAATAATTTGTTCTGAGTAATTATACAAATCAGAGATATCATTGATAGTATAACGCAGTTCATTTTTATTTTTGTCCGGAATGATAAGACTCTGCTGGTTGGATGAGAGCGTGATTCTGCAAATCCATTTTCTTGTATTTTTCTCATACAAGACTGCAATATAGGCGCTTGTATATTTCAGACTTACTTTTCTTACATCTATTACATTTTGCAAAATCTCTTTTATAATATTCAGAATTTCCCAGTGTTCGTTTGTCTTTAGTGCATTAATATCATTCGTCGAAGTTGTTGCAGTCGTTTCAAGTGCTGCCTGTAACTTTTCATTCAGTGCTTCGGTCAGATACTCAGTCATTGCTTTTGCTACGACAGGACGAAAACGCTCAATGACATTTTGCGTCTTTACACCCTTATAGACCGGTTGCAGCAGGAGCTTAATAAACTCATCTGCCGGCTCTTGAAACTGCTGGTCGATATAATCTTTAAAAATATTGACATATTTAAGTAGTGACGCACTATCCAGAATATCAGAAATATTAAATGTATCTTTTTGAAATTTACTTAATTGAGCAATCTGAGCATCTTTGATGTTTAATAAATTCACAGCGAGAAATGGGTCTTTATCCATTTTGTTTGCTTCATCTAAGTCACTGTAAAACCTGTACTCAATTCCGTTCGTGAGGATTGCAAACTTGGCAGGAGTAGAAACGAAATACCGGAAAAGCTGTGATTTATGATTATCTAACTTTTTGTTAGCAGCTTTCGCTTCAACTAAGATAACAGGCTCTCCTGCAACTAAGATAGCATAGTCTACTTTTTCACCTTTTTTGATTCCGATATCGGCAGTATACTCTGGACAAAACTCTGAGGTATTAAATACGTCATATCCGAGCAGTTGAAAAAAAGGTAAGATGAGAGCCATTTTAGTTGCTTCCTCGGTTTGAAGTGTATCTTTTGTGTTCTCGATTCGCTTAACATAATTCTTTAGTTCTTCTTTAAAATCCATGATTTCCCCCTCGATTAAATAAAGTGTTAAAGTATTTTGCTCTGGGAATTAATTCAGATTTGAAATCGCCTCTTCTTGATTTAACTCTTCTTGATTTAAATTGATTTTAAACTGTTCTAGCATAGTCTGCCTTATCTTTGGCTCTATGCAAAGAAATGCTTTAAATAATGCTATTTCAGTTTTTGATGCCTCATGAGCTTTCACAAATGCATCTAGTGTATTTTGTTCTGCGAATATTTTGCCGTTTCCGGTTCGCATCCACTCTTCATTTATGCTATACCGGACGCAGAAGTGCTTTAATGTTTGCTCTGTTATGTTCCTAGTTCTAGTTTCTATTACTCCAATTGTGTTAGAAGTTAAACCCATGTCAGATGCAAGCTCAGCTTGTGTAAGGCATAATAGTCTTTTTCTTACATATCGCAGACGTTCGTTAACCGTCATTGAGTTTTTATCCCCCCCTCTTTTTATTGTATATATTGATACATATTTTATCAGAAACGATAAATACTAATAGCATGAAGATATTATTAGATAAAATTATGTATCAGAAAAAATTGTCAATTCGGCAGGCTTCACTTATGTCTGGAGTATCAAAGTCATCAATTCAGGAATGTATGAATGAAAATTCAAATCCTACGATTTGCACTCTTGAAAAGCTTGCCCAAGGTCTGAAATGCCATATAACAGACCTGTTTGAATCACCTGTTAAGTAACAGATGAAAAAGTGTCCGGTAAACCGGACGATTCTCCGTTTTCTGTAATTTTTTGCCAAAAAAAGGCGTTTAATTAATGTAACAGCAGATAAAACAGCCGAAACAGAACGAATGTTCGTAAAATCCTTTATTTTTGTTCTGAAAAGTAGTAACATAATGAAAGGAATTTCGTTTCGGGTTGTGCAGAAACGGAGGTACATAGTATGAAAAAACTAATTGAGAAAATGTTACATTATAATCAGTCATATATCCTTTTTTGCGAAAGGGTGTGGCGATTATGAGAAAGAAGTACATATACTATGGCGATAGAAAAATATATGCAATATATTATCAGAGTATTAATACGATGTATTACAATCTCAATTTTGATATTAATAATGTAGCAATCATCATCAAAAAGTAATTTCAGTGGTTGGATAGTCTTATTAGTGAGCTATCCAACATCGCTTTTATTACTTTCGTCTTTTCCTGTTTCAACAGGTGGATATAACTTTTCCAATTCTTCCGGGCTGTCGGGAACAAGCAAAGCTGGATTGGCATCAGTAGCAATTCTTAGCTTTGTTTTAAAATGTTCCACGACAGCTTTTCTAATGTCTGCATCTAGCTCAAAGTAAGCCTTCATGATTTCTAATTCTAAATCGGTAGCTCCACGAGCTTTTGCAAATTCATCTAAGCTAAAAGCGTCTGGTTTAACAAACATTTCTCCAACTCCGGTGCGTAACCAATGCTCGTTAACATTGTATTCACGACAAATAGCCAAAGCATTTCCGTCTGTAAGCTCATTTTTTCCATTTTCAATTTGACTAACAGAATTTTTCTTTAAGCCTATTCTGTCACCGAATTTTTCAAGTGTTAAACCGAAAGATTTGCGTACTTCACGAATACGTTCGCCTTGAGTCATATTTTCACCTCCTTGTTCTTTTATAAGAACAGAATAACACTGAACAGAGAGAATGTCAATAAAAAAAGTTCTTTAAAAGAACAAAAAAGTGTTGACATTTTTCTTTGGATGAACTATACTGTTCTTGTAAGGAACAAAAGAAAGGAGAAAAACGATGGACGACTTAGTGAAGAAAATAAAAAGAGCTAGGAAAGTGATAGCAGCACTTACCCAGCTCGTACTAGAAATAGGAACTCTACTCTCAGTCGTAAAAATGATAGTAGAATCATTATCCTAGAGGAAAGGGCGAAAGCCCTAACCCTCTTTTGAAAGACTATCATAAATCCATCGAAAAGGCAAGCAGTATGAAAGAATTATTCAAACAGGTAACATTATTAATTATTGCGTCAGCGATTCTGGCAGGTGTTACAGCAGGTCTTTGTATCATGCTTATGGCTTAAAAAGCTGGTAACAGGAAACAAAAGCATTTTAAGTAGAAAGGAGAATGTACTATGACAGAAACAAGAAAACCTGAGACAATGCTTCCTATTGAAAGCAAACTTGAAGCAGAAGAAATTCGTGAATTTCTTGCAATGCTTACAGCAGAGGAAGAAAAGGATTTCCGCACATTTATGTACGGTGTGAAATTTGTAAAGAGTTTAGAGAGAACAGCATAAAAAGGAGAGTGGCAAAAATGCGAAAAAGAATGGAAAAGTTGGCTGCAAAGCTCAACAATCAAATGATTTTAACAGAAATGCCAGCAAATTTGGATTTATATGACGGAACGTCATATAAGTATTTCTTGTGCTGGACAGTGACGCATAATATTTTTAAAGCGTTTCAGACACAGCGTGAAGTAGTAGAGTTTTTGGAAAGTGCAGAAAAAAACGACGGATTTGTTCAGACGGAGCATGGTTGTGCAAAGATAATGTTTTAGTACTTTAAGGAGATTAACGATGGATGAAAATCAAGATTGTCGTGAAGAGGTTATTAACAAACTGGCGGTATGGGCAACTAGTGGAATTGATGATGTAAGAGAGGCAAAATGTGATTTATATTTGCTTTTGAGCGATGTAGAAATCACAAGCAGACATACAAAAGTAGTTGAGGTGCAGGAAGATAGAAATGAATATCTTCTGAAAAATTTCTTGCTTGCGAAGCAAGTAAAAGGCTGTACAGATAAAACATTAAAGAGCTACGCAAGAAATATAAAAATAACATTGAAACAAATAGAAAAAACTGCTGATGATATTACAGCAGAGGATATTCGTTGCTATATAGCATTCAGACTTAAAGATAAAATATCTAAAGCAACGGTCGCAGGTGAAATAGCGATTCTCAGCAGCTTTTTCAGCTGGCTTTATACAGAAGAAATAATCAAACGGAATCCGATGTCAAAAGTGGATAAAATTAAAACAGAAAAAATAAAAAAGAAAGCTTTTACAGAATTAGAAATTGAGAAGCTACGACTCGCAACGGAAAACGCAAGAGAACAAACGATAGTTGAAATGTTACTTTCGACAGGATGCAGAGTTACTGAATTGACGGAAATTCTGTTAGTAGACATTGAAGGTAGCAAGATATTAGTTCGAGGAAAAGGTGCAAAGGAAAGATATGTTTATCTAAACGCTAAAGCACAACTAGCACTAGAACAATATCTAAATGAACGCAAAGATAATAATCCATTTCTATTCCCGAAAGGAAAGTTGTTTAATACGTGGAATAAAAAAGGAATGTCAAAAGAAATTATGAAAAATTGGTGGAAAGACCCAGAAAAAATGTCAAAAGATGAGCATGTAGATAAAGCCTCCATCGAAAAGGTGGTTGTTAGAATAGCAAAAAGAGCGGGGATAGACAAAGCAAATCCGCATAAATTCCGCCGAACGTGTGCGACTATGGCATTAAAGAGGGGAATGCCACTTTTGCAAGTATCGAAGATGCTGGGGCATGAGAGCACTGAAACAACACAGATTTATCTCGATTTATCCGAAGATGATTTAGCACAGGCACACAAAAAATATGTCGTTTAAGTTGCATAAAAGGAGTAACAAAATGAAAAGATTATTTATTTCGCAGCCAATGCGAGACAAAACAGATGAAGAAATTCTTGCCGAAAGAGAAAAGGCGGTAAAAGTAACAAAAAAAATGCTGAATGAGGATGTAGAGGTTATTGATTCTTTCTTTCAGGAAGCACCTCATGGCGCTAATCCACTTTGGTATCTTGCAAAGTCGCTTGAGTTACTTGCTACTGCAGATGTAGCTTTCTTTTGCACCGACTGGGAGAAATATAGAGGATGCAGAATTGAACATACATGTGCCAACGAATATGGTATTCAAATTATTAGAAATATGACATTAGAACCATTTGAAGAGCGAAGCATCACGCTCACTAATCGTGAATGGGACGATGTCGAAACTTATTTAATGTTCACAGAGGGATTTTTTGCACAAATGATTGAAGTTTGGGAAAAGTTTGCGCAAAAGAAAGACTCGGATGGCAACTTAGAGAATCCTGTTATGGTTAAGGAATTTGAGTTGTTGAAAAATGCAAATCAGAGTGCATGGAAACTTTTAAACGAAATTTAAGAATTAAAGAATTGGAGTGATGGAATTGAATGAGAAAGAAAGCAATATGCTGACTAAAAGCGAGTTGGGTGACATTAAAACACATTTGCTTCAGGTGCAAGGATATTACAGAAAGAGTTTAAATGCCTGGGAACAGTTAATGGTCAAAATGTCCAACCCGATAACAATTTTAAACGACAACCTTAAATATTCGTCAGTGGTCGAGAATGTTGCGGTTTTAAGAGAATTGGATCAGAATGTGGAACAGCTTCTGGCTAAGATTGAAAAAATGGAGTGATAGAGGATGATGAACGACTTGATTAAAGTTAATTACGATACAGAACAGCCAACTGTGTCGGCTAGAGAGTTATACAAAACTCTTGAAATCAGTAAAAGATTTTCAGCATGGTTTGAAACGAACTCACAAGAATTTATTGAAAATCAAGATTTTACAGGGGTGTACTTGAAGGTACAGGGCAATCAATACGGCGGAGAACAAGAAGTACAAGATTATTCTTTAACTGTCGATATGGCAAAACACATTTGTCTTATGAGCCGAACGGATAAAGGAAAACAGTGCAGGCAATATTTAATTGACCTGGAAAAAGCATGGAGCACACCGGAGCAGGTTATGGCTCGTGCTTTACAGTTTGCATCGAAACAAATTGATTCTTTAAAGGACCGTTGTAAATTTCTTGGAGGGCAGGTAGTAGAGCAACAGAAGATTATCAGCGAATTAGAGCCGAAAGCAAATTATGTAGATACAATTTTGCAGAGCAAATCGCTTGTGCTGATGACACAGATTGCAAAAGACTACGGTATGAGCGCTAGAAAGATGAATCAGATTTTAAATGATTTGAAAGTCCAGTACAAAGCCGGTGGACAATGGGTTTTGTATTCAAAATATCAAAATCAAGGCTATGTACATAGCAGAACGATTGATATTGTGCGTTCAAATGGAATGTCTGATGTGAAGATGCAGACGGAATGGACACAAAAAGGACGTTTGTTCCTGTATGAACTATTGAAAAAAGAGGGATATATGCCACTTATTGAAGCAGCATGAGAGGAGAAAACATGGGAGCAGATTTACAGGAAGAATTATTGGAAATTAAAGCACTTGAAGAAAGTGAAAAAATTGCCGATAAGGTTTGCAAGAAACTAATGAGTATGCAGAAAGTTCCGGAATTTCCTACCGGTTCGGTTCCGATTGCTGATGCAGCAAAAATCTACGGAAGAGACCAGGACTGGGTGAGAGCAGGAATTGTTCAAGGGTGGTTGCCGATTGGAATCGCCACAAGAGCAGGGGAGAAGATTACAAAATTATCACAAATGAACAGTGCGTATGGAAGAATCAATTATTACATATCTCCTAAGAGGCTCTGGGAAGATACAGGAATTCTGTGGCAGAAAAGTAACTAAATTAAAAAACGTCCCATAGGAAAGTGCAATTCCAGTGGGACAAAAGATAAAAGATTTCATCATGATTTTAGCAGATGAAAAGAGGAAAATCAATGAAAAATAAGAAAAAAGTGGAATCTATCTTGGAGACAGTCGCAGGAATCTGGATTGGAAGCTGTGTTGGAGGTTGGCTCTGTGAAGTGATAGAGGGCAATGACACATTAGCAAAGCTGCTTTTGGTAGCAGCTTTGGCTGGAATGGCTGTGTGCTTTGGGATTACGGCTGTAATCGACGCAAAATGGCAGAAAGAGCAGAAGAAACAGGCAGATAGAGCAATTATGTTTGCCGATTGGATAGAAAATACAATGTTAAAGGAGAAGTAAGAAGCAATGGTAAATAGTGTAACAATCGGAGCAATCGAGTACGAAGAGTTGGTAAGAGATTCAGAGAAAGTCAGAGTCTTACATAGCTTGCTTGATAGTGCAAGAAAGTGCGGAGAGAAAAATATGCCATTGGACGTGCTTGGCGCAGTAATTGGTGTAGAGGCAAAAGAAACACTGACTCTTGATAAAGTTGTGAACTTATTTGGAGAGAAATGGAAAGAGGGCTGAAATTATGATGGATGAGTATATGTTAGAGATGCGAACCGGTGCCGGATGCTCTGTAAGCGCAGCTTCTGCCGGACATAGAAAAGAGCAGGCGAGAGAGCAGGCGACATTAGAAAGAACAATTTTAATCACCAAAAAGGAGGATACAAAATGTTAAAACTTTACGAAATCACAGGGGAATACCTGACACTTTGTCAGATGGCAGAAGATACCGACGTGGATGCAACTGTATTTGTGGATACGATTGCATCTATCAAGGGAGAATTAGAGGTGAAAGCGGACAGCTATGCAATGATTATCACTAATTTGAACGGTGATATTGAGAAAATTGATAAGGAAATTGAGCGTTTGACACACATGAAAAAGGTGCTTAAGAATCGTACCAATCACTTAAAAAATAACCTCGAAAACGCAATGAAAATGATGGATGTAAGAAAGCTGAAAACAGATTTTCGTTCATACTCAATTCAGAAAAATCCGCAGTCATTGAACATCATTGATGAGTCGAAAATTCCTGCTGAGTATTTGATTTCGCAGGATCCGAAGCTGGATAGAACTCGACTGCTTGCAGATGTCAAAGCAAATCCGAAGAAGTTTGCAGGGATTGCAGAGACAAAGCAGACTGAATCCTTAAGAATCCGATAAGGAGTAGAAAAGAAAAATGGAAAAGATTTATGGAGCGATTGTCTCAATTATGGAAAATATCGGGGCAATTGAAAAAAAACGAACAGCGAAAGGAAATAAGTTTTCGTATACATATCGAGGTATTGACGATGTTTTTAATGCGTTACAGCCTTTAATGATTAAATTCAAGGTTTTTTGTTTGCCAAAGCTTAGAAATATAGATTCGACAGTAGAGGCATCTGGAAGTTTAGTTATGAAGAGATCAATCATAACTATGGATTATCATTTTGTGTCAGCAGAAGACGGTTCTGAAATTGTGGTATCTATTGCCGGAGAAGGCGTGGATAATGGCGATAAGTCACTAAGTAAAGCCTTTTCAACTGCATTTAAGTATGCTTGCTTTCAGCTGTTTTGTATCCCAACAGAGGGAGAAATGAAAGATTCAGAGGAAGAATTTTTGACTGAAAAAGAAGTGGAAAAAATTCGTGTTGCATTGAAATACGCTAATAGAAGCGAGCAAGATGTCTTGAAATATTTAGCAAAAAAAGGTTCTACTGCACAGAAGATAGAGGATATTTGTTTTGATGATTACTACATGCTAATGGAGTTGCTTGCAACTTCTAAGCGAAAAGAACAGGAGGTAAAGAATGAATAAAGTAACATTGATGGGAAGATTAACAGCAGCACCAGAGGTTAGATACACTCCTGGCGAAAATTCAACAGCAATTGCAAGATATACTCTTGCCGTTGACAGACGTTTCAAGAAAGAGGGGGATGCATCTGCTGATTTTATCAGATGCGTTGCATTTGGAAAGCAGGCAGATTTTGCAGAGAAATGGCTGGAAAAAGGAACGAAAATCTGTATCTGCGGAAGAATCCAGACTGGAAGCTATACAAACCGTGATGGAGCAAAAGTGTATACGACCGATGTGGTTGTGGAAGAGCATTATTTCTGTGAGAGCAAGGCAACAGGAGCGGGGACTCATTCTGCTCCGGAACAGAGACATGTGGATGATGATGGATTTATGAACTATCCAGACGACGGAGAACTTCCGTTCTAGTTAAAAAGGGGGATGAGTTAAATGGCTGAAAAGAGAATGTTC
>SKEE01000131.1_pt1 | contig 86124 bp, 99 predicted proteins | sample 4826661 | NCBI WGS metagenome assembly SKEE01 (sample SAMN11008817, study PRJNA524170) | human gut metagenome | biome: Human fecal sample; material: Feces; isolation source: fecal sample from pouch patient p20 | host: Homo sapiens | place: Israel: Tel-Aviv | collected 2016-11-14
GACTATATTATAGCACGTATTAACACGTATGTCAATGAAAATATGTATAAATACGTGTTTCACGTATGAAATAATTGAAACAAAGAGTATAAAAATAACACCTATACAGGTGCAAAGTGTGGTACAATATCTTTGCGTGGGTATTGTACCAGGTTTCATACCTGTATAGTATTTCAACCTAGGAGCTCCGGTGCGCCAACACTGGGGCTTCTATTATTTTACGAATTAACACCAATGATACATACATAACATAGCCTTGCTGTGCAGATAATACACATCAGGAGGAGTATGCTCATGGAGGTGCTGACGTGGCAGGCACGTACGAAAAAGAAGCTGACGCTCGTACAGCTGGAAGCGTTGACAGGAATCAGTAAAACTACGCTTAACAATATTGAAAACGGGAAAACTTCTCCAACGCTTCGGCAGCTGTATGCGATTGCAACTGCGCTGGACTGTAATGTCTCAGATCTGTATGATTGTGATCGTAAATAGATTATACCACTTGTCCCGGGCATCGGATGATATCCGGGACATATTTCCGTATATGCGGAAATATTAGTCAGATCTATTGCAAAACGTTGTACCAGGCGGTAAAATCATTCCAACAAAGGAGTGATGCAAAATGATCAGAAAAATAAATATTATTCTGGAAAAGCTGTCTCCTGGACAACTAAAGAGGGTATATGATTTTGTAAAACGAATCTACATATACCGATAACTGGAAGGGAATCACGACATGTATGCGGTCGAGGATTCCCTTTTTCTATATAGCACCATTGCTTTCTACAAAAGCATTCAGGTTCCCTCTTAGAGATCTTCTTATGTTAGGTGGCAAAGTTATGTACGTCTTGATAAAAGATCTGTCGGATTCATCCAGGTGGCAACATAATTCATCCAGAGCCGCTTCTGATAATTCGTGGAACATGTTCCCATCACCAAACATCAGGTAATCATAATTCGCATTATACTGCCTGCAGATGGCTTTTGCCATCTGATCGGTAAGTTTGCGGTTCCCTTTTTCTATATTACATATAGCAGTTTTTGTTACTCCTAAAGGACGCCCGAAACTCTGGAGCGTAAGTCCTAGAGAATTACGTATCACTTTTACACGTTCGCCGTGTGTCATAAAATCACCACCTTGCTATTTATCCCAATCGACTTTCTGTACCATATCTTTAACTTTAGCCTTTATCGCCTGCCGTAATTCGGCTGGGAGATCCAGATACATTTCTACGACAGCTCGATCAAAATCATCCAGATCAAACTGCATACAAAGTTCATCTACGATAGTTTTCGGGAGATCTGTAAACATATCCCCTTCGCCATACATCAGGTAATCGTAATCTACATTGTATTCTCTACAGATAGATTTCGCCATCTGATCGGTAAGATTACGTTCGTTTTTTTCAATCTTTGAAATGGCTGTTTTTCCAACACCCAATTTTTCACCGAATTTTTCAAGCGTCAAACCGAGTTCTTTGCGAATTGCTTTGATTCGTTCACCTTGAGTCAATGGTTGTTCACCTCTCTTTCATCTGTAGCATAGCACAGCGATATAAAAAGGTCAATATAAAAAGTAGACTTAGGGGACAAAAAACTATTGACAAAGTAGGCGCTGGGGATTATTATGTAGACACAGGGAACGACAGGGAGGTGAGGAAAAGATGAAGAAACAAACATTTGAAGAGTATAAACAAAAAAGAACTGATGCACTGGAAGCCTTTCAGGATTTTCTAAAAGAATGTTCGAAGAAAAACTTCACAGTACAACAATTCTTGATGATTGGTACATTTGCGGAAGAAGAAATAAAAAAGATTGCAGCAAATGTACAAGCTCAGACCATAATTACTGAAGATCAGTGCGACCTTCTTCAATGCAATTACGAATAGGTCTTAACAGACTACGATATTTCATACCGAAATCCCAGGCATTGGATTCATCGACAGAAATATTATGCTGCTGAAAGTAGAGAATAGTAGCCTGCAAAGCTAAGTCGTGTGTACGCTGTTCTACACTTACGTCATCGTACATGCGATACGCCCCTTCCTTTTAGATACTTGGCTCCGGCAAGAGCCTGTAATTAAAGGATAGGAGTGACAAGAACAAAAGTCAACACAGAAAGAGGTGATGAAAGATGAAATGCAATAAGTGCTCTGCAAGACTTCCAAGAAAAGCAAACTACTGCCCAAACTGCGGGAAAAGTGTAACAGGGGATGAAGAATGTATAGAAGAAATATTAAAACTGAAAAATCCTGAAACCCGGAATGATTACGAAATGCTTTCACGTTTTACAAAGATTCAAAGAAATGAATTCTTAAAAGAAAGTAAACAAAGAAAGCATCAGGTGAGTTTAGATCCAGATTCGTTGATGGCAAGAGAAATCATGTATCAGACAGCATTGATACATCAGATTTTAAATGAAGTAAGAAATGTTGATACAAAGTAAGGTGAGGGAAAATGTTTCACGAAAAGAAAAAAGAAATGACAAGACGGGAGTACGAGGAAAGCCTTGAAAGAATGAGAAAGATAGCAACTCCGGAGGAAGCAAGAGCATTTCATAAAGAAATGCGGAAGTACAAGAATGGACCAAGACTTCCGCTGTTTATGAGATATCCAGAATTCCCAATGCAACTAAGTATCGTTGCACTTGTAGTAGCAATACTTGAACTGATGTATGTTGCAGTTACAAGAGTGTTCTAAGTGAGTAACGCAATAATAGAAACACCAAGGGAAGCAATAGAAATAATGACGGGTATCCACCATTTGTAAAAGGTTGCTTTAAAAGAATAAATGGCAGCGCGCCCAGGAGCTGTGGTTGTAAAAGAAGTAATCGTTGGAATGGGGCGAGGTCCGCCGATAGCGTGCTCGTATAATTTTAATTCCTTTATTGCTTTTAAAAAGCCACATTTAACAAGATAGTCGCAATCATCTAACTGTTTCTTATCAAGTGATTCGGCAGATATGTTATCTTTGCGAAATTTTTTTAGTAAAAGATATTGTCCTCTACTGATATCTACAGACATAGAAATCTCCTTTCTTTTAATACTCGGCTCCGGCCAGAGCCTGTAAGTAAAGTATAGGAGTATGAAACAAGGAAAGTCAAGCAAAGAACAACCGAAACGGTCAGCAATGACCGTCTACCGGGAATGACCACCCGGTACTGATGATGGTAGGTCATAAGATAAACATAAAATCACATCAAGAAAGGAGAAAACCATATGACAACAGTACAGAACGAAAAGACCATGAACAACCAGTTGGAAGATGTAAAAGAGTTAATTCCAATGTACAAAGAGCTGACAGCAGATGAAAAGATCTACATTAAGGGCATGATTGCAGGATTCCAGACGATCAGACAGCTGGGAGCTAAGACGGCATAAGTAGAGGAGGCAAAGAAAATGGTAATAGCAATGGCGATAGCCTGCGTCACGACTTCTGCTGCAGTCTCGATTGCGACAACAAAAATATTAGCTGCCTATTATTTTAAAATTGTAGACAACTATGTAGATGGAATGTGTGAACGGACAAGGAAGTTTGTTGATGAAGCTTGCGAACAAATAAACAGGAGGTAACAAATGAAAAGACTGTGTTATAAATGCTTCTCTGAACTTCCGGAGAATGCAAATTACTGCCCGAACTGTGGGGAACCGATGAAAGAACAGGAAACAAAAACAAGAGAGATCAGAATCGGTTCCAGTGTAAGAACAAAAACAATACCACTGGGAGTAGCAGATAAAGCTATCCACGCAGAGGATAGAGCGAATAACTATGAAACAGAATGGAATACCAAAGTGGAGAATCCAAAGATTCGAGAAGAAACGATGAGAAGCTTCAGTATGTTTCCACTTGCTCTTGTCGGACCGTATAGCACAATTCAAATAGAAAGAGGTAAAGATCTGTGGGAAGGAAGATCAAAGATTTACGAGAAAATCACGGCTCACGAGATTTTTATGAGGACGGCACTTAAAGAGGAAGTAAAGGGAAGAGAAAAAAGAGTACACATTGATCCGGGGTGCGGAATCGCAGAAGAAATCATGTATCAGACAACCATACTGAAAGAGATCCTGGACAAATTATACGTGCTCCAGAATACAGGAAGCGCAATTATCAACACCCAGGAATTCGCAAGAGCCGTCAGGGGTGTATGTAACGAAGAAAAGGAGAAAGAAGGTGAACCAGATGAATTATAACGAAAGATTAATGCCATGCCCGTTTTGTGGCGGGAAAGCAAACATGATAACAACAACCAATGGATCTACTCATCACGATGTAAGCTTTACATTTGAAGTCGAATGCTCTGAATGTGGAACAAGCCTTCCGTGGGTGCATGAGTTAAGAGCCACACTTGAAAATGGCGAGCTGAAAATAACAAAAGACGAAAGAGACAAAGCTGTTGAAGAGTGGAACAAAAGAATGCCAAAGAAAAAAAGAGAGGAAGAATGATGAAAAGACCAAGAAAAAACATCACCGCAACCATACAGCCGAGAAAAGCAACCGACAAAGGAGAGTGGCTGTGTATGCCATTAGCAGACAATATACAAAACGGCAAGAAAGGATGGAGAAAAATCCACTGCCCGATCTGCGGCGATATGTGTTGGAAGAGACCGGAAGACGAAGCTCTTATTCTCTATAACGGATTGGATGGAGCTGCATGAACACGGTGCGCTTTAAAGATGGGAGGTGACGCATCATGAACAAAAGAGTAAGAGAGATCGTCAAGATGCATCTGGACACCGGACTGATATGTAAAAATACACCGATTTCCATAATAGATCTGTCTGCAGGAAAAAGAGTAGATGTTTGCGCTGGTAGCCGATGGATAACAAAATATCTCGAAAGAGAGGTTGGCGCATATAAACTAAGCGAGCGTAACAGACTCTGCATTATGGTAAAAAGCCAGGAAGAACCAGAAGAAGAAAACCCGTATTCGAAGAAAAGAACACAGGATCCAGATGAACTTGTTCTGGATCTGGTAGAGAAAGCACAGATGCAGCAGACTTTATACGATGTATTGAGAATGTTGGACGAATGGGAATATCCTTCGAGACACATCGATGACGCGGAAGAGAATCTGAGATGTGCTACCAGAGAACTGCGCGACGAAATCGAGAAAATCCAGAATGTAATGACGGGAGAGACAAAATAAGGAGAAAGGGCAAATGTCAAGAGAAAAATTAAAGAAAGCCCGCAAAGAAGCAGGCTTAACACAACAGCAGATGGCGGACATGCTGGGAATCAGCTTACGCTATTACCAGAATATAGAAACTGGAGACAGAACAGGGGATTTTGTACTGTGGGACACGCTTGAAGATATCACAGGTATTCATCAAAGGATACTCCGTGAGCTTTCATAAAAGAATCCCGGCCAAGCAGATAATCGAGAGAAACATCAAGAACATCTGCTATTTTCACAAGTAGTTCATAATTCGGGGTTCTTGTTCCAGTTTCATAACACTGATAAGAACGAATAGCGATGCCTAACGTATCAGATAGTTTTTGTTGAGTGAAATTGCGTTTCATCCGCATTTCACGAAGACGTTTATTAAACATATGTACATACCTCCTAATACACGTGCAAAATGTGCGTAAAATACTTGACTACGTGCAAATTGTACTATATAATATGTAAAAAAGTTAGGTGCAGAACGCACGCAATAATGAGGAGGAAAAATATATGGAAACTATATCAGGAAAAGTAAGATTACTGGAACAGGAAAACAAAGACTTAAAAAGCGAAATGGAAAGAATGAAACAGTTCTATGGCGATGACTACAAACCAATGCACTGCCAGGAATGCGCTCATTTCTGCCAGCATTACGGGAAGGATGGAAACCGTTACTACAAAATCGACAGTGGACACTGCAAAGCTGGAAAGCGAATCAAAAAGAGACGTGCAGAAGATGAAAGATGCCAATATTTCGAATAGAGAACTACGGGAGGGAGAACAAATATGAAAAGACATATCCAGAAGATTAAAATGATCAAAACTATCAAGACATTACTCCTGATCGGAGCTATAACATGGATCTTGTTCCTACTCTACTGCAGAGCAGCGGGACCGCTGGACATCGTATGGAAGTAAAGAAAGTAACAACAGATACAAGCAGATAAGCATATATAGATAAAAAAGGAGGTACATAGCATGATTGTAGAAACGATCGTAACAAACGGATGTACGTGTCATATATCAGATGAAGCGTATAAAGATAAAAGCCAGGATGAGATCCAGCGTATCATTCGTGATTTTTCAGATCTCATCGCCAGATGCATGGAAGAAAAGATGGCGAAAGCATCATAAAAGAAAAAGCCTTCAGGAAACTGGGTGAAGCTCCTGAAGGCACACAATGCATTGATTTTCCCAAAACTCACAACCACGGGGTAAAAGTCCAATACATCTATAAAAATTATAGAACGAACTTTCGGGAAAGTCAATGCATCATATTGCCGTCTTTTCGCCAAATATCCGGAACAAATCAGGGGGGGAATACCCCCGTTAAGCACTTGATAAAGATATTAAGATAAGGACCGACAGCATGATAAAAAGAGTGACATATAAGCTGAGAAAAGGAGATGTCCTGATCGTACAGGAGTACCATGACGGGAAGTATGGGGCGAAGGGATTACCAAGAAAGAAAAAGAAGAAAGCCACAAAAGAAGACATTGCAAGAGTAAATAAATGGAATAAGACGAAACGGTGTCAGATGCGTCTCCTGGAATACTTCGAACCGAACGATTTACTGGTCACCTGGACATACAAAGTAGCGAACAGACCGGCAACAATGAAGGAGGCAAAAAAACATTTTGCGGAAGCAATGCGGAAAGTAAGGAGAGAGATCCGCAAAAGAGGTTATGAAAACTTCTATATGCGGAACATCGAAAGAGGTACAAAAGGAGCCTGGCATATTCATTTTGTGATTAAAGAGGTTGGCGACACTGCCAGTATCGTGCAGAACGCTTGGGATAAGGGCGGTACGTGGCTGACAAAGATAAAAGACAGCGATTACTATGGCGAGGATATGTTAAAGCTTGCAGAATATCTTACAAAAGATGAAAACACAACGGAAACGAAGAAAGATGGCACACAGTCCAAACCAAGGATTAAAGAGTCAGATTTCCACGGATCCCAGAATATGCCGATTCCAAAACCACATCCGGACAAGCTCTACAGGTGGAAAAAAGAAATAAAGCCGAAGAAAGGCTACTACATAGCAAGGATGTGGGAAGGTATTAACCCGAAGACGGGGTACAAATACAGGAGATACACGATGATTAAATTAAACAGGAGGATTTGATAAATGAGCATAACCGTAAGACAGGTGATGAAATACTTAAGTGAATATCCGGATGAAGCAAAACTCGGTGTGATGGTGGCGGACACGAAGAACCGAAAGAAGTACCAGATAAAAGACGGAAACTGGCTTGATATGTTTTCCTATCCGGTATTGGTACTGGATGTAGGAGAAGCACACGACATGGACGAAGTAGAGAAACAGGTAGCGTGTGAATGCGAAGAGCCGGAAATATTGGAACTGACTAAGGATCTGGTTCACTACAAATGCAAGAATTGTGGAGAAGATATCTGCGCAATAAAAAGAGGAAATTATGAAGAGCGTCTATGCAATTACTGCCCGAAATGCGGACAGAGATTCAACTGGGAAGAGGTGGACCTTGATGAAGCTTAAAAACATGAGAAGAAGTGAAGATACAGAACAGATCCACGTATGCAACTGGGCGGCATGGAATGAGAACCGTTATCCGGAACTGAAATGGTTGCATCATATCCCGAACGGTGGCAGCAGGAACAAAGCGGAAGCGGTAAAGCTTAAGAGTATGGGAGTAAAGTCTGGGGTATCCGATCTGCATCTTCCGTATGCCAAAGGGGTATACATCGGACTATACATCGAAATGAAATATGGGACCGGCAGACACCAGGACAGCCAGATAGAGTTTCTACACGACATGGCAAAGAACGGACACTATGTAGCTTCTTGCTATACGGCCGGAGACGCGATCACCGTTCTGGAAGAATATCTGCAGTTAGATAACATGATGGAAATGTTGGAGCCAAACGACAGTATCTGGAACGAAGGCAAAATAAAAGAATTGAAACGCAGAGCACCGAAAGAGGTGAAAGAATGGACAGAGAACGACAGAGCATAAGAGAGTTCTATGAAGTATACAACATGATCAAACAGGGAAGAGAGCTCCGGGTGAAGACAAGATTCACACTGAACCACGGAGGAAGTATCCAGATCTTTGAAGGGATAGGCATCCATAAGAAACAGATCTTGAAAGTAGAAAGTGATGAAAGCTGGATAGAGTGCTATAGAAGGGCAACAGAAAGCCTGGTGGAATGGGAGAGAACGGAAGAACAGGAGGCAAAAGTATCATGAAAATAATCGCAGTAATGAACCAGAAAGGCGGGATCGGCAAGACTATGACGGCCGCATCCATTGCCTATATTCTGGGACAGGAACAAGAAAAGAAAGTACTGGTGATCGATGCTGATCAGCAGGGGAATATATCTATGCTCTACGGGGCATATGATCCGGAAGGAAGAGGACTTCCGGATCTGCTGGAGAACCATGAACGGGAAGGTGGTACGTACACTACATCCGAACTGATCCAGACAACACCGTACGACCGGATAGATATTATCCCGTGTAACGGCTATCTGATGAATACCAACATGTACCTGATGAAGACAGAGGAAGGCAATCAGATCTTAAGACTAGCAGAAGATTTGGAAGACGTAGCGGCCGCATATGACTATTGCATTATTGATTGTGGTCTGATCATGGACATGACAGTGATGAATGCACTGGTGGCAGCAGATCTCGTGATCGTACCGGTGAAACTCGGAGGGTTCGAGATCGAAGCCGCTGATAATATGGATGAACAGCTGGAAAGCATCCGGAAGTTCAACGATCGGATCCGGATGAAAGTCCTGATCACAATGAGGCAGAAGAATAAAACAACACTGCAGGTAGAAGAGTGGCTAAAAGAAAATTCCGGACACGATTGTTTCCAGACAGTAATCAGAAGATCTGTAGTAGCAGAAAAATCCACGATCGCACACGTGCCGCTCTTAAAGTTCTCCAAAGGATGTATAGCATCACAGGACTACAGAACAGTCACATATGAGCTTTTGAGAGATCTGGAGGGCGGACAGGATGAATAAGAGACAGGCGAAGAAATTATACAAGAAGATTCACGGGTGTAACCCACCGGAAGGAAGAATCCCGGCGGTACTTTTAAGAGATCCGGGCAAAATGAACACACACACCTTTCTGGACAAGCAGATGAACATGCCAGTTTTTAATCCAATGAAACCGATAGAGACAGGACTGAGATTGCCCGAAAGTGTACTGGAAACAATATGTAGAATTAATAAGCCGATAGAAGACATCCTGACGCAGGAAGAGCGTGAAAGAGTTACGATTGCAACACGATGCTTTGGAAAAACGATGAACAATGCTATTAGACGAATGAACAGTCGGTTCAGAACAATGCGAGAAAGACTGAAAGGGAATGATGATCCGGTAGTGATCACCACCAGAAAATTATCAGAGAACCGAAAGAAGAACAAGGGAACTGCCTGGAGAAGAGCAAGGAGGAATAGATAGATGGCTACTGGATGGAATGTGATGGACGCGCTTAATAATAAGACGAAGGCGGCAGCAGAAGACAATAAAACAAAAGCAAGATTTCGGACAAAGGACATTGCAATCAAGCAGATGTACAGCAATGACAAGAATTTCTACTCTATCCCGGATATCGAACAACTGGCACAGGATATCCTTGCCGTAGGCTTATTAGAGAACTTGACGGTGGTCCACGATCCATGCGATCGTGGCGAATACCGTATCATAGCCGGAGAACGAAGATGGAGAGCGTTGACGCTCCTGGCAGAAAAAGGTTATGAAGAATTCTCCATAGCATCCTGCCAGATCAAGACACCTGTAGAAGAGCACGAAGAGATGATCCAGTTAATCATAGCAAATGCGTACCGGAATAAAACGGTAGCAGATATCCTGGAAGAACAGAAGACGCTGGAAGAAACACTGAAATACATGAAAGAGAATGGACTGACACTTCATGGTTACAAATTGGACAGCGGACGCCTGCGGGATGTCATAGCCAATATGATGCAGGTATCATCTACCAAGATCGGACAGATCGAGTCAATTAACAAGAAGCTGATCCCGGAGTTCACAGAAGAATTAAAAGAGGGACGATTAACATTCTCGGCCGCGTATGAGATTAGCAAGATGTCCGAGGATATCCAGGAGGATATGCTGGAGCATCACCGGGAAAAGGGACTGACATACAAAGATGTGAAAGAATATGCCGAAGAGCAGAAAAAAGCAGAAGAACAGATTGATGGCCAGCTGAACATTGAAGACATGAATGACAGTGCGTGTCAGAATCTGACACCGGAAGAAAATACTGATCAGAATGAAGTGGTGATGGTACGCGTTCCAACAGAAGAGGAAAGAGAGTATCTGGAATTAGTAGCGAGAGAAATGGTGAGCACATACAAATACTGGTTCCGTGAAAATGCGGAACAGATAACAGGGCAGAATATAAGAATGTGCAATAAACTGATAAAACAAAATCTGCATCCGGGAGTATCGGGAAGAACTTGGGTGTTTGAAGGAACTGACGGGAAAGATGTCGGGGAAATAAGGATGTATTGCGGATATATCCAATTGTGGATAGATAACGAAAACAGAGGAAATTTCCATTGGCTTGACTTAACAGGAGCCATCAAAAAAGTGTTGGAGGAAAACGTAAAAGAAGAAACGGAAAAAAAGGAGAAAAATGAAGAACAGGAAGAAACCGAAGAGATTGAAACACCTGACACCTATACAGTATCTGGCCTGGAAGAAGAACCTGCAGAGAAAGAAAATGAATATAGATACCAGGACAAAGAAGAAACGCAGGAACGACTTCCGGAAGAGACACAACTACATGAAAAGAAATCTGGGAAAACAGATCTTGATATTGCCAGGGAAGAAAATCAAAAATACAGGAACTATCTGGAAATGGCGAAAGGACACATGGATACTAATGACATCCGGGTGCGGACGTACAAGGTAATGATTGCGGCACTGGCCGGATATATCAATGATCTGGACACGGTAATGAATCCACCAAAAGAACCGGAACAGCCGGAACTTCCAAAGTTCAAGAACAATGATCAGCGAAAAGAATGGCTGAGAAACTATAAAGACTGGGGATTATGGTACACAGATAAAAACATAAATGTAAATTATTATAAATACGATTTCGCTGACGGCAGCAGGCTTGTAGCTACAGAATATCCAGACAGAATAATGGAATGGAACGGCGAAGAGAGAAGAGACGGCTATCATTTCCATCTGTTAGAAAAAAACAAAAAAGCATATGGAAATAAAAAAACATATGATAAACAGTACGTGCATGCTCCAGATAGTGAAACGTATTTGGTAGAATTTTTGAAATGGTTACAAAAGAATGCGTGATATCTATGAGGATCAAAAATGTAAACCCAAAAGGTTGGTACGACATTCCAGGTTATGATGGAATATACCAGATTAATTACTGGGCAGACATACGAAAGAAATTAGGGAATGGAAAGTATAAGCACCTAAAACCGTATGTAAAGAAGAATAATCAGGGAAAAAGACTAATTAAGCTGAAAAGGAAAGAGGTAGTAGTCATGAGCCTGATGCGGATCACGTTCATCGGAGATCTTCCGAAAGGATATGTAACGTATCACAAGAATGGAATTAAAACTGACGACATACTTGGGAATATCGGAGTAATCACCAAAAAAGAACTATCCAAAAAAACTGGACAGATGAACGGAAGAGCAACCAAGGTAGCAAAGATCAACCGAGACGGCGAAATCGTAGCATTCTATAAATCGGCGAGAGAAGCTGCACGGCAGAACTACATGAGCTATCAAACAATACTGGATCGCATAAACGGAAAGGTAAAAGGCATCTATGCACCGGATGGATACGCATACTGTAAAGACTCGGACAAAGAGATAACAGAGATAATCAGAAAGATAGAACGGAAGAACACAGAGGAATGCGGTGTGAATTTTATAAAAGCACCGAAAGTTGTATTTGATTTTTAGAAAAAATGAAGATGGAGGATGTCAGAAGATGCACATAACAGTAAAACAGGGAATTTATGAAAAAGTTAAAAGAGCAATAGAACAAATGGCAGGCGATAAAAGTTCAAAGTTCGAAGTGTGCGTGGAAGATACGAGAGGAACATTAGGCAGGATATTAATAAAGATTGAAGATGTAAAGAATCAAGAAATATCCGGATTCCGAATAAACGAAGACGATGTAGATGGAGCAGAGCATATGACAAGATATTCGGTGGATAAAATGCTACAAAGAAGAAAAACAGAGGGAATCGTAAGATTGAAAGAGATCGAAAGCACATTAGGAATTAAATTCGAGAAATGGCAAAAAGAATATATATTGTCAAGAGGATTGGGATATCCGATAGAAGGCAGAAACACGGGGAGGACATTAGCACATCAAGTTAAGACGCTTATGAAATCCGAAGACGATATAATAATTTACCCGCATCAAAGATGGATGTATCCAGATGTACCTGCAGGAATGAAAAATACAGAATACTATGCTAAATGCTATGTTAAAGAACTGCGGGAACTGTCAGAAAAACTGCGGAATCATGGTATAAACGTACCGAGAGTAATAGAGGTAGATGATTCACGAGCAGAATTCCTAACAAAGAGAATGAACCTTCCGGTCAGAAGAGGAGATGGAATGAGATAATGAGAACACTGGAAGAATTAGAGAAAGAAGAAAAAGACCGTCAGGAATTAATTGAAGCAACAAATAAACTCAAAAGAGAATTGAAAAGGACGTGGCTGTGTAAGATAATGATTCGACTGCTGGATTGGCTGGCAGAGAAAATATAAGAATAAATAAGCTTGTACCGCTGGCATTGTATCACAGCAACCAGTCAACATAGATTTCCTCCGGCACCGGCCGGAGGGGAAAGGAGCAACCGTGACAAAAAAAGTTGAGAATCCGGAAAAGCGGACAAATATAGACAGACATCTGTGTAAAAGCTGTATTTACAGAGGGAACAGAGTCGGACTAGGAAGATGTAATTATATAGCGGTTGAAGGGCATAGCAGAGGTATGCCGGCAGCAGAATGCACAGTTTACGTAAAAGGCAGAAAGAGGAAAGGAATATGGTAGAAAAGATAACCGGTAAAAACAAACTGAAAAGAAACGGATCTGGATATAATGATCCAACAGCATATAAAGCAATTATGAATATGGGGGGGGGCAACAGTAATGAATATGTACCGTGGAGATATTTTTTATACAGAAAACACAGTTGGGAATGAAACACCAGTGATTATCATAACACCGAATGATGTACTGGAGAAAAATCCAGATTACGTATACACGATATTAATGACAACGAAAGAAAAAGATCAATCACCTACACACGTAGAAGTGATGTGTAAAGTTCCATCTGTAGCATTATGTGAGAGGATATATGGCACAAATGTAGAAAGAATCGGAGAATATATTAGATCGTGCACAGAAGAAGAAATGCAGAGAATTGATGAAGCTATTATGCTGACGCTTGGCATTACAGATAATAATAATGTCGCTGATCTGGAACGGATTAAACAGCTGGAGGAGCAACTAGCAAAGGAAAAAGAAACATCCGATAGAATTCTTGCAAAGTTCAGAGAAGAGACAGAAAGATACAATGAACTGGAGCGTGAGAAAGGATATGGGAATGATAAAGAGTATATCAGAGCGATAGCTGAGAGGGATGTGTACAAGAGTATGTGCATGGATCTGCTTGAAAGGAAAATGAATGGGTAAGACGGTGATTTTTATAATAATAGCCTGCGTACTGATTGTAGTATGGAGCGCATGTGTGATGGCAGCACGAGCGGATGAGAAGCTGCGTGAGATTATGGATGACAAGAAAGAGCCGGAAGAAAAAGAGGAAGATATGATGAAACAAAGAACATGCAAACGGTGTGGAATGCCGACGGGAGCAACGTATTACAAGATAAATATAAATGCTGAATGTGACAGAGCAGGAGCGACTACAGAGCAATTCTGCTATAACCTGTCGAAGACTTTAACACAAGCGAATAGTCCGGAGGATGTGTATTGTAAGAGTTGCGTGGGTAAGATTGAAAAATATATTAATTGCGATATGGCAATAACCGAAAGGACATATATAACGGACAAACCGAGGAAACAATAGAGTGCTTAAGAAAATTCATTGTGCGACATCGCACAGAAAGGAGAACTATGAACCATGAAGGCTATCAGGATCCGACAGCGGATAAAGCGGTACACAGATACAATCAGATGCCCTACCATATGCGCAGAGCACTGACCGATCTGCAGGACATAGCAAGCCTGTTCGGATTCGACATCTTAATAATTAAAGACAGACGAACGGGGAGGAAATACAAAGTTGAAAATGAGACCGATCAATAAAGACAAATACGGAATTGATACAAACAGATTTCTGGAGATCAAATACCACTGTCTCCAATATCCAGAGTGGAGAAGAGAACTCGCAGAACTTACAAACACCATAAAAGCCATGCAATATGGCCAGGAAGGAAAAGGAAGTCCAAGCCAGGCGTCACAGACGGAACACCTGGCTATTAAACGTATGGAGCTGGAGGAAAAATGCAAACGAATTGAACAGACAGCAATCGAAGCAGACGCAGTAATCTATCCGTGGATTCTGGAAGGGGTTACAACAGACTATGCAACATATAGATACTTAAGAGATTCCAAAAAGATTCCATGCGGGAAAAAGATGTATTATGAACGAAGAAGGAAGTTTTATTATCTGATGTCAAAGAAAATTTAAAAAGAGGGGGACTCAGGATACAAGAAAGTGTGTTATTATGGTAGCATCAAGAAAAAAGAACAAAGAACATACTCACCCGAAGGGTGGCAGTAGTCAAGAGATTGCGGCCACCCTTTTTGTATGCAGAGGAATAAAGCAGAGAGCACTTGGAGAAATCCGAGTGCTCTTTTTCGTGGAGGAATTATGTTAGTTACGTGTAAGAACAAAGGCTGTATACATTACTGGAAGCTTAGCAAGAAAGAACATTGTCCTGCAGAGGAAAGTTGTCCGGGATATATGAGCAATAGAAGAGAAGGGGAGAAGCAGATTCCCAAGTGCAAAGACTGTGAGTTCTGCAAAAGGATCTACACAGATCAGGGAAAAGAATATCACTGGGAGTGCTGTTACAAAGGCAGACACAAGACGTTATTGATGGTAGATCAGAGACGTTGTGACTGCCGGTTATAGTAGAGCTGGAGAGTGCGGAAAGGAAGCACGCCGGTCTTAATAGCCGGAGGACACAGGTTCGAATCCTGTTCCAGCAATTATGAAATGGACAAAACAAGAGATAGAGAAACTAATAGAAGAGAATAAGCTGTACCGATTCTATAAGAGCAAAGAGTGGATCGCATTAAAGAACAAAGTACTGGATGAGTTCCATCATGAATGCCAGTGGTGCAAGGAGAAAGGAAAGGTATCAAGGGCTGAGACGGTACATCATGTACAGTATGTCAAGACACATCCGGAGCTTGCACTGTGTGAGTTCTACGAGTACAGAGGAAAACAGTACAGGAATCTGATACCACTCTGTCACGACTGTCACGACAAAGCACACGAGAGGATGAAGTATAGGAAGGTGAAGCAGGTGAATGAGGAACGATGGTAGAGGAAGAGATAAAGGTCGGAGATCATGTCACGTTTACAGGACATGGATACAGGAGAGCGATAGCGTACAGATATGCGGAGCTGTTCGGGGAGAAGGAACACAAGGTTCTGGAGGTTCGGACGTCCTGCTGTAACAGATTCATTGTGTTGGATGATGTAGACGGAATGTATTCTGAAAAATTTTTTACAAAGGTACCCCCGGTACCCCCTATACCCCAAATCCACGGGGGACGCTTACAACGGGTAGGGGGCACGCCTAAACCGCGCTGACTCGCGCGTGATAAAAAATGGAAAAAAGTTGGTGGTGAAATATATGGCGCGAAAGTCGAAAAAAGCCCGCGAAATGGACGAAATCAAAGAAAAAATTAAATCCAGTTTAATCAAACAATTACGTGCAAAAGGTGCAGAAACGGCACATTTTTTGGACATAATTGATGATTATATGGAGTTTTATGACACAAAAAAGGCTCTACAAGAGGACATAAAGGAACGTGGAGTGTCGTACAAGACACTTTCTGCAAACGGATTCGAGATCACAAAACAGAACCAGTCTGTGAAAGATATGGTGGCTGTAGAAAAGCAGATGTTGAGCATCCTGAAGGAGCTAGGATTGACGACGGATGAACCAACAGGAAATGAAGTAGTCGATGAAGATCTGTAAACAGATTGACCAGTATATTGAATTCGTAAGAAGTGACGAAGCAGTTGTTTGTGAGGAGCAGCTGCTTCTTTGCGATTTTGTGGAAAAAGTATTCGCGGAGGAAGATGTCTATGTAGATAAAGAGCAATTAGAAAGGTATCTGGGACTGGAAAAGTACTTCCCGTATAAGCTGTTACCGTGGGAACAGTTCTGCTTCACTTTGCACAACTGTGTGTATAAAAGAGAAGACGGCCAGTTGAGATTCCCATATCTAATGATTTTAGTTGGACGCGGGGCAGGAAAGAACGGATATCTTGCGTTTGAAGATTTTGCGCTGGTCACACCAGTCAACGGAGTGAAAGAATACCACATCGACATATTCGCTACATCAGAGGACCAGGCAAAAACGACATTCGAAGATATATATAACATCTTGGAGGACAACAAAAGATTCTTCAAAAATACGTTCAAGTGGAATTTGGAATGTATCACCAACATTCGGACAAGATCGAAGATCAAATACCACACCCGTGCACCGGAAACAAAAGACGGAGGTAGACCGGGGAAAGTAGATTTTGACGAATACCATGCATACAAGGACTATAAGCTGATCGAGGTAGCAACTGGAGGACTTGGAAAGAAAGACTTTCCGAGACGAACAGTCATATCCACGCAGGGGGATATCCGGGATGGCCCACTAGATGAATTGCTGGAAACTTGCCTACAGATCTTGAAAGGAGAGATTCCAGATAACGGGAAACTGCCGTTCATCTGTTGGCTAGATGATCCGGAAGAAGTAAAGGATGAGGAAAAATGGCAGAAAGCAAATCCATCCTTGAGAAACTTCCCAACTCTCCTGACAGAAATGCGGATGGAATATGAAGAGTACAAGCTGGATCCGGTAAATCACACGTCATTCATGACTAAACGAATGAACCGGCCGCCAGGGGAAACGCAGTATTGTGTGACAGATTGGAAAAACCTAGAAAAAGCAACCAGAAGTCTCCCGGATCTTCGTAATCATTCTTGCGTAGCCGGAATTGATTATTCCAAAACGAATGATTTTGTAGCTGCAGGGCTGCTGTTTAAAGTCGGAGATAAACGATATTGGATGCATCATACGTGGGTATGTAAGAAATCGAGAGATCTTCCGAGGATCAAATACCCACTGAAAGAAGCTGAAGAAGAAGGAGTATTGACGATGGTGGACGACGTGGAGATAGATCCGGAGTATGTGACAGACTGGCTTCTGGAAAAATCGAAGTTATACAAAATCGAATCTGTGGTGATGGATAACTTCCGGCAGACATGGCTCAGAGAAGCACTTGGCAAAATAGGCTTTTCGGATGAAAAGAAGAATCTGAAACTGATCAGACCGAGTGATGAAATGAAAGTTGCTCCGGTAATTGGGTATATGTTCGCGCGTGGATTGATCGCCTGGGGAACCAGCAAGATCATGCGCTGGTACACATGGAACTCAAAAGCGGTGACAGACAAAAAAGGCAATGTCACATACGAAAAAATAGAGCCACGTTCACGGAAAACGGACGGTTTTAAAGCGTTCGTGGCAGCAGTCACGGATGAAGAAAGAATCAAACAAAGAAGAATTATCAAGAACAGGATAGGAACAGTATGTTAGGAGGAATAGCATGGGAGTAGTAAACTTCCTAAATAAAATCTTAGGGATTACCGGTACGAATACAGAGACGGTCACAATACCCGTCCCTGCATCGATTTACTATAAAGAACTGGCAATCTACACAGCGAGCTCTTATCTGGCAAATGCAATCAGCATGGCAGAAATAAGAGTGTTCAACAAGGGAAAACCCGTAAAAGACCAGGATTATTACCTGTTGAATGTAGCACCGAATAAAAATGAAAACAGCAATTATTTTTGGCACCGAGTAATCAGAAAAATGACACGAACGAAAAAAGGTGCACTGGTAGTCGAACTAAATGGGGAACTACATTGCGCAGAAGACTTCACGATCGTGCAAGAAAGACCGGTTCTGGGGAACATCTATGGCGGCGTCGTATTACCTGGGGGTTTACAACTCAATCGGACGTTCCGGGCGGATGAAGTATATTTGTTCCGGATGGAGGACGAATGTGCACAGACGCTAATTGATGGAGTGTACCGGGAATACGGGAAGCTCCTGGAAACAGCAGCGAGAACTTTCAAGGATACAAACGGAAGGAAGTTCAAATATAAGATAGACGCAATTAAAGCTGGGGATGATGAGTTCCAAGAACAATTCAAGAAAGTTGTTGCCAAAAATATCAAAGACTACATGGAAAATGAATACGCTACGTACGTGGAGTATGATGACGGGATACTGGAAGAACAATCCACAAAATCTCCGAAGACATCCGATGATTTTGTGAATATCCGGAAAGATATTTTTGAAATGGTCGGACAGGCGTTCAAGATTCCAATGTCTATGATGATGGGGAATATCACGAACCTGAAAGAGGTGTGTGACGTGTTCCTGACGTTTGGGGTAAATCCGCTGGCAAATACCATTTCGGAAGTACTAAATAAGCGTGCGACCGTCTATGAGTACATGAACGGCAATTATTACCAGTGCTACACGGGCGGAATCAAACACAGAGATCTGTTTGAGAGTGCAGCCAATGCAGAGAAGCTGATCGGCTCAGCGATCATAAATACAGACGAAGCAAGGGAGGAATTAAGCTTGGTACCATTAGATACACCGTGGAGTAAAACGTATTACGTTACGAATAACTTCAGGGAAGCAGACGATACAAGGACGGATGCGAAAGGGGGTGAGGAGGATGAATAAGATCGGTGGAATTTGCTTTGCACACCAGCAGGCGGGAGCAGTGCATAAAATCTACCTGTATGACGAGGTAAAGGCAAAAGGTGATTTTAACTGGGAAACGTGGGAATACGATGAATCTGAGACATCGGCAAACCATTTCCGCGATATCCTGGAAGGCGTGTCAGATTCTGACACCATTGAATTGTACATCAATTCGGATGGCGGATCCGTGAAAGAAGGAACTGCCATTTTCACGAACCTGAAACGATGCAAAGCATACAAGACGGGTTACGTGGACGGAGTGGCAAACAGCATTGCCGCAACGATTCTCCAGGCATGCGATCATCGTGTGATGGGGGAGGGAACAGGAATGGTCCTTCATAATATGTGGACGGTAGCCGTAGGCAATGCGGACGAACTCAGGAACCAGGCGGACAAGCTGGATGCCTGGATGAAAGCTTCCAGATCTCTTTTCATGAATCGGTGTGGCGGGAAGATCACGGAAGAGGAGTTAAAAGACATCATGGACAAGGAAACACTGCTTGATCCGGACAGAGCTCTGGAGATCGGCGTGATTGATGAGATTGCCGGCCGAACTACGGTAGAGATCGACGAGGCAATGCAGTCTTCGAAAGAGATTGAAAAAATGAGAGACAAGATTAAACAGTCGAATTTCTCGAACCAGTTAAAAGAATTCGAAGAACTGACAAAGCCGAAAAAAGAAGAAAAAGATGTCTCTATGCAGACATTTTTTAACATGTTTTCAATGTAAAAAAAGAAGGGAGAAAAAAGAATGTTAGGAAACATTGCAGACACAAGACAGAGAGAAGCAGTGGCGGCTCTGCAGAGCGCACTGCAGAGTGGAAACGAAGAGGAAGGAAAAAAAGCCTGGGGACAGGTGATTGACGCCATCACAGAAAAGGTGAGAACAGACTTTGAAATGTACAGCACTGATACGAATGTACTTGCTCAGAGAGGTTACAGACAGCTCACGAGCGAAGAGACAGAGTTCTATCAGAACCTTGCAAAAGCCGGAAAGGCAAGTGATCCCAAGCAGGCATTCACAGATCTGATCACAACGGATGGCGGAATGCCGGAAACTATTATCGAGGATGTGTACAGAAATCTGCTGGAAGAACATCCACTGTTAGAAAAGATTACGTTCCAGAATGTAAAATACCTCACAAAATGGCTGTTAAATGATCACACAAGACAGAAAGCAGCCTGGGGACAGATTAATGGTGAGATTACACAGGAGATCGAATCTGCATTTAAGGGTGTAGAGATTACATTGCTGAAGCTGACAGCTTATGCGGTAATCCCAAAGGATATGTTGGATCTCGGACCTTCATTCCTGGATAACTATATCCGTACAATCCTGAAGGAAGCATTATACGTAGCACTCGAAAAAGCAATCGTATCAGGAAGTGGAAAAGATGAACCGGTCGGACTGAACAGAGATATCCATGAAGGAGTAAGCTTTTCGACATCAACCGGATATCCGGAAAAAACAGCAATCCAGGTAACGAATTTCCTCCCGGCAAATTACGGACCACTTGTGGCAAAATTAGCAGTCACAGAAAAAGGACGTATGAGAAGTTTTGACGAAGTACTGATGATCTGTAACCAGGTAGACTACCTCAACAAGATCATGCCGGCAACTACGGCACTGACAACAGGCGGAACATACGCCAGAGATTTATTCCCGTTCCCGACAGAGGTCGTAAGATCAAATGAGGTAAAAACCGGACAGGCTATCCTGTGCCTTCCTGAAGAGTATTTCTTCGGTCTTGGAGAAAGCAAAGATGGAAAAATCGAATATTCCGATGAATTCAAGTTCCTCCAGGATGCAAGAACATACAAGATCAAGCTCCATGGAAATGGTCGCCCATACGATAACACAGTAGCAATCGTACTTGACATCAGTAAGCTGGACCCTGCATATGTAGTTGTTAAGACAGCAGAGACTACAACTGTAGCATAAGTTATGAATGAAGAAGAAAAAGAAAAACTCGTAGAAGCAGCAAAGCGGGAATGCCGGATCACATGGTCGAATATGGACACGGAAAGAGAAATAGAGGAAAAAGTAGAGGATTCGATTGAGATGGTTGCGCATAAGTTAGGAATGCATGAAGACGAGAAAGAAGACTTTACAAAACCCGGACACGCAAGAAGATTGCTCTTAAAATATTGCTGGTATGCATGGAACAAGATGGAAAATGAATTTGAGATCAATTATAAACGCGACATCATAACGACCAGACATATATATGAGGTGAAACATGGCAAAGAAGATACTGAATAACTATGGAGATGGAGTTGCAGAGGTTTGCCGCAAAAAAGATGTAGAGAAAAATGTAAAAAGCCTGGATGATTTAGAATATCTGGGCTTTTTGTGTTTTACGGAAAAATCAACAAGGCAGCAGGACGTAGAATTTGCTGAACAGTATGGGAGAAGTTTGACAATGAAGATTGTCACACCAGATCTTATGATACCGGACAGCGATTATAATATTGTGATCAATAATGTGATCTATGCAATTATCTATGTTGACCATGACAGGAAAAACAGAGAACTCTATTTCTATCTGGAAGAGGTAAGAAGAATTGAAAGATGCAATTAAAGAGGCGTTGAAAGATGTTATGCCGAATGTGTATTATGGTGCCGGAAAATTCCAGGGGCGTAGGAACTGGGATTGTATTGTGTTCGGAAAGAGAAAAACCAGAAAGACAGATAGTGGCAGTGGGAACACCAGACGGTGGTTCGTGGCGATCGTGAAAGAGGAGTATATCCCGGAAGAACTGGAAAAACAGGTAATTAAAAAGATGAAAGACATTGGATTCAAGGAAGCAGAAAATACGGATACATTATATGATTACGTAGAAAAAGCCGGAGAATGTACGGTGGAGATCTGCACAATAGAATTCTACAAAATAGAAAAAAGGTGTAGCCGATGAGTTATTTTTATCTGGACACAAAGGAATTTGATAAGGTCGCGACAGCGATCGAAAACTTTTCCGACAGATCTGTTGCAGAACAGATCATAAATGATTATCTGGTAGATGATGGCGGAAAAAAGATAAAAGAGTATATCCGGGCGATCTTACCGGTATCTGGCAGAACGTGGAATGGAAAGAAAGCAGCTGCTTCACAGACCGATCCATTTCGGATACAGGGGGAAAATCTTGCCGTAAAGGTATACACAAAGGGCAGTTATCATTACTTGTATTTTCCTGATGATGGATCGAATACGAGACATCATCGGGGAGATCAACAGTTCATGTTTCATGGTGCTGAAAAAGCGGAAGATGAAATTGTGAATGGTGTAATTGACAAATTAGTAGAAAGATTGGAGGAAACATAATATGGCTGGAATTAGGGAAACTGACTTCACAGAAGTTGAAATAACGAAGCTTGGAATCAGAATCGGAGTTGCAACGAAAGCGGATGTCCTGGATTGCGTGGGAAAACTTGAAGAAGAAATGAACTGCAAAACCATGACAAAAAAATGTGGCACTAAAATATTAAAAACCAGAACGAAAGGAACGGGCGACGGAAAACTGAAGATATCCGCATACGTTCCACAGGATATGCTGGCAGATCTGCACGGAATGATTCGCTCAGAGTTAAAAGATGGAGTAATCGCTTACGGATCAAATTCACTGCATGCAGTAGCTTGTGTTACTGCAGAGATTTTAGATGAGGACAGCAATAAAAAATACAAGGCTTATCCAAACTGTACAATTCAGACGGCACTGTCAAGAAGCATCGACAATGATTCAGAAGATATCAGTATGTTAGAACTGGAGATTGCGGTCATGCCAGATGAACACGGAGAAGGATTATACGAAGCAATTGAGAGCGATTTGAAAGACGATACCGTAAAACAGAAATGGATGGAAGAGTTCTCGAGAGAACTCGTTACTGCAGTAGCAGCATAAGGAGGAAAACTATGAAAGTCAAAGTAAAAAAGAGGTTCCGGGACAAATATACAGGAGATATCCTGTTTGCAGGAGAAATCCTGATTGTATCAGAAGAACGATACCACGAAATCGAAGCAAAGGATAAAAATCTGGTGGAAATCATGGAAGAAAAAGAAGAACTGAAAGAGACCTCGGAGACGGTTGAATCAGAAGAGGAAACTACAGGGAAAGAAAACTTGGAGAGTGCAGAAACGCCGGATGATCAGGAAGAAACTTTGGACGAACTGAGTAGAGCTGCATTGGAAAAGATGAAAGTAGATGAACTGAGAAAAAAAGCAGAAGAAATGGGAGTTGATTCCATGGGTAAGAAAGACGAACTGATCAAGCGCATTCTTGGCGAGGAGGAAAATGTAGATGAAGAATCCTAAGGTTAATTATGAAGAATACGAACTTGCAAATGGGGAGTGTGTGGCAATGTCCACCGCTCCTATTCTCATGCTGACATTGAGAAAAAAAGACAAGAAAGCATATGAAACTCTGAGTAAGGTACTGGTAAAAGGTGTCAACGAAAAAGATGCGCTCGAGGTAGCGGAATTCCTTTACGCAGCATACAAGAATGCAAACCAGGATGAAGAAGAAGCTATGACATTCACGGAATTTTTCGAAAGCATGAATCAGAGCTGGCAGAAAAATATGGAAATAATTGCCGAGATGTACTCACCATCAAAAAAGCAGGATTCCGGGACGGATTCCGAGGAGTAACACGTAAAAAAGCAAAAGGATACCTAAGACTTCCACGGTTCGAGATTGAAACTGTGGAAGATATGTATACATATTACGTGATCATGAATGGAATAAGCGAAGAATTATTCTGGTATTCAGAATACAACACTTTGCTGACGATCCTGGAAGATAAACACGCATACGAAGCATGGAAAGCATATGCAGAAGAACAGATGCTGGAGAGAGGGTGATTGATTAAGCAACAGAGAAGCAAGCGTGAAGTTCCGGGCAGATACGAAAGAACTGACGAGTGGTCTGAAACAGGCAGAATCGTCACTGAAAGCGTTACGTGCGGAACTGAAACTCAATGAAACACAAATGAAGGGTACCGGAGAGTCGACGGATTCTTTAGAAAAGAGAGAAAAACTCCTGCAGAAAGAACTGGAAGCGAGCAGTCAGAAAGTAGAATTGCTGACTGGGAAAATGGAGTCAGCAAAAACTATATTCGGGGAAAACTCAATTGAAGCGAATAACTGGAGTGCAAAACTTGCAGATGCGAAAAGGGCACAAGAAGCCATCTCACAGGAACTCTCACAGACATCTGCGAAGCTGGAGGAACAAAAGAATGCGGAAACCCAGCTGTCTGCAGAACAACTAAAGGCAGCTGAAGAAGCGAAAAAACAGGCAGAAGCAGAAGAACAACTAAAGACTGCCGTTGGACAGGCAGATGACAAAATCCGGGAACTGGATCAGGAACTACAGCTGAATGAAACAAAACTGGATGGAGCAAAGAACAAGACAGATCTCTTAAAAGAACGGCAGACGCTTCTTGGTCAGGAATCAAAAGCAGCTGCAGATAAGACAAAGATATTACAGAATGCATTGGATGAATGTGCCAGAGAGGCTGGCGAGGATTCTGAGAAGTATGCGGAATTAAAAACAGAACTGATGGATTCCAAGATCAAACAGGAAGAGATCCGGAACGAAATCAAGAAGACATCAGAGGAATTGAAGAACCAGAAGACGGCCATTCAGTCATTCGGTGAAGGACTTGGAAAATTCGGCGAGGGGACAGAAAAAGTCGGTCAGAACCTGAAAGTAGTCAGCACAGCGGCGGCCGGGGCATTAGGAGCATCTGGAGCAGCTGCTATACAATTTGAATCTGCTTTCGCTGGTGTCAAAAAGACATCGGATGAAGTTTTTGATGCAAATGGAAAGTGTGTATACAGCTATCAGCAGTTGGAAGACGGGATCCGCAACATGGCAAAAGAGATCCCGGCATCCACGACGGAGATCTCGGAGGTTGCAGAAGCTGCCGGACAGTTAGGCATTAAGACTCAGGATGTTCTGGGATTCACCCGAGTTATGATTGACATGGGGAATTCCACCAACCTGTCAGCAGAAGATGCAGCAACATCCATTGCAAAATTTGCGAACATTACAGGTCTGGCCGCTGATACATCCATGACTGCGGATGAAAAATATAAGAAGATGGGCAGCACTATTGTAGACCTGGGTAATAATTACGCTACCACTGAAGCAGACATCATGAACATGGCGACCAATCTTGCATCTGCAGGTACACAGGTAGGAATGTCAGAGTCTGACATTCTTGCACTGGCTACAGCGCTAAGCTCTGTTGGAATGGAAGCACAGGCAGGTGGTACTGCCTTCTCAAAAGCGTTAATTGAAATGCAGCTTGCTGTAGAAACCAACAGCGATTCGTTAAAGGACTGGGCGGATGTAGCTGGAATGAGCACCAGTGAATTCTCCAAAAGGTTCAAGGAAGATGCTACGGGTGCACTGGAGGCATTCATAGAGGGGCTTTCGAAATGCGGGGGAGAAAGTGACTCTGCGATTAAAGTCTTGAATGACATGGGCATTACAGAAACAAGAATGCGTGATGCATTACTGAGATCTGCGAATGCAAGTGATGTGTTTACATCTGCAATCAGTACTGGAAAGAATGCCTGGGAAGAAAACACGGCATTAACCAACGAAGCAAATAAGCGTTATGAAACGACAGCATCAAAACTGGCAATTATGAAGAATAACCTGTATGACGCTGGAATTACTCTCGGAAATATCTTCCTTCCGATGATTGCGGAAGAAACGCAGAAGATTACGGGACTAATACAGAAAATTGACAATCTGGACAGCGGGCAGCAGAGAGTGATACTTGGTATCGTGGGAATTGTTGCAGTACTGTCACCACTGCTGATCGGAATTGGTAAGGTATCCACCGGGATATCTTCGATTATAGGACTCGGGCCAAAGGTAAGCAGACTTTTTACCGGGATGGCGACAGAATCTGCCATGGCTGGAACGGCAGCTGAAGGAGCAGGAGCCGCCATGGCAGGAGCAGGAGGCATAGCCTTAGGACCGATATTATTAGTAACGGCTGCAATAGCTGGAATTGTAGCCGGAATGGTTCTGTTATGGAATAAAAGCGAATCGTTCCGGGATTTTATCACGGGGATCATTGACACGGTTAAAAGCTCTATTACGGGATTCCTGGATGGAATAAATATCGATGAAAAACTGAGCGGAATTCAAAGTGCATTCTCTGGGTTGGGTGAGAAGCTGATGGGACTTGAAAACCTGTTTAAGGTGATTGGCGCAGTCGTAGCGGCGGTTGTAGTACCGGCAATTGGATTGTTGGCAACAGGATTCAGTACGGTATTAAGCATGATTGAGCCGTTGATCACGATTATTGGCGGTGTAGTCGATGCGCTATCCGGACTGGGAAATCTCATCGTTGGAGTCTTCACTGGGGATATGGATTTAGCAAAAGCCGGACTGGATATGTTCAAAAACGGCGTCGTAGAAATATTTGGCGGTTTATGGGACATGGTAGTGGGTGTTCTGGACGGTTTTATTTCAGGCATTACTGGATTTTTCGGAACACTAATACAGATCTGCGGAATTGATACGTTTATAAATGGCATTATTGAAAAAGTATCTGGCGTGTTTGACACGATCGGGAGCATTATAACGGTCGGAGTCATGTTGATCGCGGAAATCTTTTCAGCAGCATTCCAGATTATAACATTACCGTTCCAGTTTATCTGGGTGAACTGCAAAGATATTATAATTCAAACATGGAATGAAATAAGTGCCTTCATCGGCGGAATAGTAAGTGGCATAGCGGGCGTAATATCAGCTGGATTCGGCTTGGTGAAAACTTATATCGTAACACCGATCAGTGGAGCTTATGCATCAGCAGTAAGCATCTTTGAAGGAATCAAAAGTGGGATTTCTTCAAGAATAGAAGGAATCAAGACATCGGCAAAAGCTGGATTCGAGACCATAAAGAGTAATATTACGGGACCAATCAACACTGCAAAAAGTACAGTGTTAAGTGTTTTTGAAGGGATTAAGAGCGGAATATCTAACAGAATTAACGGTGCAAGAGATGCAGTGAAAAATGCAATTTCGACTATTAAGAGCACGATGAACTTCAGTTGGAAACTTCCGGATCTGAAATTACCACATATAAGCATTGGTGGAAGCTTTTCGTTGAATCCACCTTCTGTACCGCATTTTAGCATTGCATGGAGAGCGAAGGGAGCGGTCTTTGACCAGCCGACTATTATGCCAACCCGTCTTGGATGGCAGGGAGTAGGAGAAGCCGGCCCGGAGGCGGTGGCACCGATCACGGTATTACAAACTTATGTAACAGATGCGGTTGAAAGAGGTCTGGAACGCTTACAACGAGTAGAAAGAGATCCAATCGACTATGATAGACTGGCAATGGCAATGGCAAACCTGAAGACAACCGTGGAATACAATGGCAGAGAATTCGGAAGAGTGATAAGAGAGGTCACAGAATAAAATGATATATTACGAAAACAGCAACGGAATCAAACTCAGCTTGGATGAATGGCCGGTGGTAATTAAAGACATCACAGAATTGTATGGTAAGGGGTGGAAATATGAAGCGACAGAAAACATAAACGGAAATAGAACAAAACTTGACAAGTTCTATAGAACGATGATCAGTAAAAAGATTACATTACAAATATTTGCAGATACAAAGAGTGAATATTGTGATGTAATGGATCGGTTAAATGAAATTACAGACATAGATATCTTGGAACAGAAACCAGGATATCTATGGGTTGGAGATTATTATCTGGAATGCTACATTACGGAAGTAGATCCGAAAGAGTATGATGATATATTTTATACAGTAGATATTGATGCAAAGATAGAAGCGTTTGCACCATATTGGATAAATAAAAGCGTGTATACGTTTCATAGTTATGAAATCACAACAAGTAACAACAAACGCTATCCTGGAAAATATCCGTATCGATACGCGAATGGAATGACAAGTAATTACCTTATTAATTCCAATTATATCTCAGCGAATTTTCAGATGATCATTTATGGACCTGTTATCAATCCGCAAATAACAGTGGGAGATAACACATATCTGGTTAATATTGTGCTGGAAGAAGAGGAATATCTTTTGATTGATAGTCGCAGTAGAATGATTACAAAATATCTGAAAAATGGAGAACAGGTTAATGCATATCACAACCGGCAAAAAGGAAGAGAATTTTTTAAAAAGATTCAGGTTGGACGGCAGTTGGTTCAATGGACCGGGAAATTTGATTTTGACATTGTCATAATTGAAGAAAGGAGTGCTCCGAAATGGACGGTGGGACATTAGAAGATATAACGATATCGCAGATGCGGTTTATTACAACAAAACCGACTGGAGAGGAACAAGGTGAACTTTGCGATACTGCAGATGTAGATATGGATATTGGAAAAGAAAATGATTTTGAAATACGGACAACGGTGTCAGATTCTGATACGGAACGTATAGGATACGGGTGTCGAATATTTGTACCAGGTACTGAATATGGAGGAATCATTAAAGATATAGAATCAATATCCAACACTCAGGAGATAGTGCTCAGGGGAGACACCTGGCGGGGAATGCTTCAATATAAAATAGTAGAACCGCCGGCAGGTAAAGATCATCTGATATTATCTGGAGAACTCAATACGGTGATCAGAATGTTGATTGGAGACCGTTTCGGCGATCTCTTTATTGTTCCAGAAAATAACACAGGAATAGAGGTTAAAAACTGGAAGGTAGATCGATATGCTACGCTTTATGATGCGATGAAAAAGCTGACAGATAACTACGGATATAGACTACAGATACAGTATGTACAACCGGAAGGACTGGAGTACGGATATGTAACGGTACAGGCAGTACCGGTTAAAAACTATTCCGAAGATATAGAGTATAGCCAGGAAAAAGGTATACATGTAACGGTGAGAGACAGCCGGAATGGTGTGAACCATCTGGTATGCACTGGACAAGGTGAAAATCAGGATAGAATAGTGTTGCATTTGTATGTACAGAAAGATGGCTCGATTGGGAAGACACAATATTATAAAGGCAGTGAAGAGAAAGCTGCAGTATATGATTATTCCAGTGCAGACGAAGAAAAACTCGAAGAAGACGGGAAAAAACGACTGAAAGAGTTACAAAATTATAAAAAATGCGAAATGACAGTAAACGATATAAATCTGGAACTTGGCGATATTGTGGCGGGTTATGACACTATTACTGATACGCAGGTAATAAAACCAGTTACACAGAAGGTTGTGAAAAGTAAAAACGGTGAAATAACCATCGATTATAAAGTGAAAGGAGATGATTAAATGCCGGGACTGAAAGGGATTAACATAAACACCAAGCCGGAGGCAGAACCGCATGTATATGCAGAAGATGATGCTGCAATATACCAGGCATTGTTCGGCAATAATGGCGTGTCTACGATCGGACAGGCATGCAAAGCTACAATATTAAGTAATAACAAGGTAAGGATAGCAGATGGCATATTGTGTGTGGGCGGTCATATGGCAAGGATACCATACGGAGAGTATGAAGATTGTGAAATTACGAATGGACAGTCTGGGAAAAAGAGAAATGATATCATTGTAGCAAAATTTGAAACAACAGGAACAGGCGGAATTGATAAAATGACCTGCAAAGTAATACAGGGGATAGCGGGAGACAATGCAGCAGATCCGAAATTGACACAGGACGATATTTATAAAGGTGGAAAGATACATGAATATCCTTTATACCGCGTAAAAATCGAAGGATTAAATATCACAAAAGTAGAACAAATGTTTGAACTTGTTCAGACGAACAAGGAGCTGAATGAAAAACTAGAAAAATTGAATTTAATTACAATTTCCAATACTGATGGGCAGCAGATATACACCATGTACAATGGGCAGATAAAGGTTGTATCCGGAACAAAAATCGTTGAAGTATCCCGAAATATTGGATATGTACGTGTGTTTTCAGGCGATGAGTTAAAAGCATTATTTGGAGAGTCGGTTAATACAACACGGCTTAGTGTAAGTACATACAATGGTGACGATGTAGCTCAGGAAACTCATTTTTACGGACCGGAAATATGGAAGGGAGAAATATTTCAATATTTTTATCCGGCATCCGTTGAAGGAAAAATGCGTATCAATTACAGACTGGAGTACGTGTATGGATAAATTCTTATATGGTTTTTTGAAAGGAGAAGATTGATGGCAGGATTTATTACAAGTACATTGATGGACGGATACGCGGGAGGACCGCATGTTACAGAAGTCCAGACCGGACTTTCGAATCAGGCAGTGATCGGTCCGGATGATTATGTGTTGGAAGGAGGGAAAGAATCCAGGGCGCAGGTGCTTACAAATACCAGCATTCGTATATTTGATGCAGTTTATTGCATACAGGGACGCAGAGATGTGGTTCCGGCAAATACTTATACAGATATTGCCATTGCAAGCGGTTCCCAGGGGACAAACCGGAATGATATCATTGTCCGGAGATATGCGAAGAATGCAAGTACCGGAATAGAATCAACGAAATATGCAGTGATTAAGGGAACGACAGCTTCCGGAACTGCTGCAGATCCAAAAGTGACAACGGGAGATATACGTTCAGGGGCAACATTACATGAAATGGCACTTTACAGAGTAAAGTTAACGGGGACAAAAATAACCGCAGTGGTGCCAATGTTCAACATTCTCAAAAACATGGCAACGCTTCAAAAGGAACTTGCCGGTTCTAACAGTGAAATGATAGATCAAGATGATACCGATTATATGGTCTATACGTTATGCGGCGGAAAGATTAAAGTTGTAGAAGGATCGATTATTGTAATTGCAGCCAAAGGAGTTGAATATGTAAAACTTTTCCCAAAAGCTACTTTGGTTAAATATTTTGGCAGTGATTTTTTATCTGCAAGATTAAATATTACTACATTTAATGCAGATTCATATGCACAGGATTGCAGGTATTATGCTCCTGAATTTTACAATGGTGATGTCTATCAATATTTTTATCCGGCAACAAAAGATGGACAAATGAGAATTAACTATAGAATGGAGTATGTTTATCCGTCAGGCATTAGTTAATTAGGAAGAAATGTGAATGCTTGATAAGATATGCCGACATAAGAAAGGAGAAAGAAAAATGGCGGTAAAAACAGTACAATATATATTCAATGGGACAACTTACGCATTAACACTGAATGCTACTACAGGAAAGTATGAGGCTACGGTGACGGCACCGAGCGAATCATCTTACGCACAGACGGATCATGTACTTGGTGGTACGGTTAAGGCAACCGATCAGGCTGGCAACGTAACAACGGTAGACCAGACACATGCGACACTTGGAAGCTCGCTGAAAATCCGGGTTAAAGAGAAAGTTGCGCCGGTGATCAGTATCACGGCACCATCTTCAGGAGCGTATATTACAAATACAACACCGTCTATTGAGTTTACAGTTACGGATGCAGATTCCGGGGTTGCTTCTGCCAAGATTACACTGGACGGAACAGAAATCACATCTGTGACCAAAACTGCAGTTACGGGTGGCTATAAGTATACGTGTAAGCCGGCAGCTGCTCTTAAAGATGGAGCACATACTTTATCTGTTACTGCAACGGATAATGATGGAAATACATCTGCAGCAAAAACATCAAGCTTTACTGTTGATACAGTACCACCGACACTGTCTATTACAGCACCTGCAGATGAACTCATTACGAACAAGTCTACAGTTACGGTTACTGGTAAGACTGATGATGTTACATCAAAACCTGTAACTGTTACAGTGAATGGTACAGCAGTCACCGTTGCTACAGACGGAACATTCTCCAAAGACGTGACTTTGAAGAGCGGATCTAACACAATTACCATTATCGCCAAGGATAAGGCAGGAAAAACAACAACGGTTACCCGTACAGTAACACTGGATACGGTGGCACCGGTAATCAAGTCTATTACGCTGACACCAAATCCGGTCGATTGCGGCAAGACATTTGTTATTGCTGTTGAGGTGACAGACTAGATATGGTTGCAAAAGTCATCGGCAAGGTGGATGGACAGGAAGTTATATATGAACGTTCAGAAGGGGACAAGTGGACAGTCACTGTCCCCTATGATCTGGATGGAATGTATGTGATCGAAGTTACAGCATACGATGAGGCAGGAAATATTGCTTTCTGCACGAAGATGTTACTGGTAGTAGATCCGGCAACTTTATGCGTCTGCCTGATGCCATATGAATATACGATGGAGGTTATTCCGGATGATTATATAGTAGATGTAGTTTATCCGAATCATGGGAGGTGCTGTTGTGAATAAAGTACGGTTTATCCAGGGCGAGAACAAACATATCAAATTACTTGTAAGAGCTCCGAATGATGAGCCTTTTACGATTCTTTCTGCGACCTACACTTTTTCCAGATTCGGGGAGATTGAAGCAGAAGGAGAATGTGATATCAATGGACACTATCTTGATATCAAGATGGAGCCAAAAAAGAAAACCAGATCATACATACTGGAAATTACTTATGCAGTAGCCGATTCGGTGAGAAAGGCAAGGATAGAAGTGGAGGTAGTTTAATGCTGGAGATAACGGAGATAAAATTAAGCAAAAATACGGTTATTACAGGAGAAAAGTTTACTATCTCCGTAGGAGTTCGGGAAACAGTAGATTACCCATACGACTATCCATACGACTTCCCGGTGGCGTATACCGGAATAATTAAGTCTGAATAGTAGAGACTACGAAAAGGAGAGTTTATATGATGGAGAAAATTTTGATTTTGTTATCAGGCAACTCATTTATCAGAATCCTGCTGATCGCAGTGGCACTGGATACGATTCTGGGAGTACTAAGAGCGATCAAAGAACACAAATTTAACAGCAGTGCCGGCATTGATGGGGCAATTCGGAAAGCAGCCATGCTATTTTCCGTGTGCTTGTTGATGGCAACTGATGTGATCATGCATATTAATATGTTAGGCATGGTTCCGGAAAAATACATACAGATTATTGGAATACAAAAACTTGGAATCTGTGAGTTTTTCTGTCTGCTGTTTATACTTTATGAAGCGGTCAGTATTCTAAAGAATATGACGTTGTGTGGATTACCAGTACCAACCAAGATTAAGAGATGGATTCAGAAGTTCCTGGAAGATATGACAGAAGAATTGCCGGAAGAAGTAGAGAATAAATAAAGAGATGTGCGACGTCGCACGGAAAGGAGATTAATATGGCACATATATTTGTAATTGCCGGGCACGGCGCAGGGGACTCCGGTGCTGTGGGATATGGATATACAGAGGCAGAAAGGGTACGTGCATTAGCCGGAAGGCTTTCTGCACTTGGCGGCAGCAATGTAACAGTAGCGGATACAAGTCGGAACTGGTATGCCGATAAAGGGATTAATACCTTGTCAATTCCGAAAAGCTGGCAGATTATTGAACTTCATATGGACGGAGCCAGTGCTTCAGCAAGAGGTGGTCATGTGATCATCAAAAGTGGATACAAACCAGATGCATATGATACAGCTCTTGCTCATTTTATTGGCGGGTTTACACCCGGAAGAGCAAATACAATCGTTGGAAGAAGCAATCTTGCCAATGTAAACAGGGCGGCAGTTAGGGGATATAGTTATAGACTGCTTGAATGTGGATTTATTACAAACCAGACAGATCTTAATAAATTCAATAATAATCTGGATACACTTGCAAGAGGAATTCTTGGCGCATTCGGAATCGGAACAACTGCACAAGCCGGCTGGGTAGCTGATAAAATTGGATGGTGGTATCGCCATGCAGACGGAAGTTATACGAAAAATGGCTGGGAGCAGATTGGCGGCGACTGGTATTGGTTTGATAACGGCGGCTATGCGGTTCACGATATCTGGAAAGAGCTCAATGGGCACTGGTATTATTTCAAGTCAGATTGCCGTATGGTAAAAGGCTGGAGAAAAGTAGATGGGAAATGGTACTTCCTGAACAAGCAGGTATATGCAGAGCATCCAGAAGGATCGATGTTAGAAGGGTGGCTGCTTGACGGAAGGTTCTGGTATTATCTTAATCCAAATACTGGCGGACCTCGTGGATCTATGTGTACTGGATTCGTTACAGTAAATGGTCAGACATATTATTGCAGACCGAAAGCAGAAGCTGGTTATCCGAAAGGCAGCATGGTTACAGGAAAGAAAATGATCGACGGAAAAGAATATTATTTTGAAGCGGATGGTCGGATGAAAAAATAAAGAATCTGAGTAGAGCATCCGGAACGATCGGTAATGACATTTGGATGCAGATCCCATCCGGCTGGATTGCTGCAAGATATGGTGAAAAGGTGTATGTAGGATAACTGAAAAAAGATAGAGTTCTGGATACAGATGCTCTGATAAAGGAACGAGTATCTACCTATATAATATGAAACTAACTGATACCATTTTTGCACCGATTCGTTGGTACAAAAATGGTATCAGTAAAAGAAAAGCCCCTAAATCCGGGGGATTCGAGGCTTTAATGTAAGTTCAAAAGTAGGGGTATCGACCGTTCCCCGCTTGTTTTTAACCGTCTTCTTATATTCTACACGATCAATCAATAATTTCAAGGCTTTGTTCCGATCGGGAACAGAGAGATCCCAATAGCTAGATAATAATTCTTTGCATTCCGGAATAAAACGGGATGAGTTTTTGAACTTTTGCTTTTCGTATTCAAGATCTTTCTCTAAAGCAGAGATGGATGCTTCGGCTTCTTCGATACGCTCGTGCAAATTATTTGAGCGTTCAAGAAAAATATCGGTTGTATAAATTTCGCGCTCCAGTAGATCATAAAGCTTTTCGTTCTGCTTAAGAAGTGAGTCGCGATTGACAATGGCAGCGGAGAGGAGCTCCTGCTTTTCAGCAACGTTATTCTTAACTTCCTGTGACGGATTCAACTGATAACCGGTTACCCAATCAGAGAGGGCATTAATAACCTCTTTTTCGACAAGCTCCAGCGGAGCACCAATCGTAGGACATCCACGGGTATGACACATAAGTACATCATAAGGAGCACCATGGCACCCAGGAGTAGTTGTTTTAGGGCGGCGCTGCATCTTTTTACCGCAACAGGAGCACACTATCAGACTGGCCAGTGGGTTCTTGGTGCCGTAGGATTCTGGAGGTTTTGGAGTACCTTTCCCAAGATATCCTTGAGCCTCGACAAATAGATCGTGATCAATTAATCGTGGCTGGAGCCCAGTAGAGATCAGATCGTAATTATTGCTCAGTCGGGATTCCCTGCTTTTAGTAAGAACACCGTCTTTTACAGTGGTGATCTGCTTACGATGTCCAATTCCCACTTTCTGATCATTTACGATATTCCCAAGGATTCCAAGTATAGTGCACTCGAGCCAACGGTCACCGTTACGGGGCGGAATACCATGTGATTCAAGATACTTGCAAATACTGGTAATCCCTACACGATCGGGACCGGTAAACATGTCGAATATAAGTTTTACAACAGGAGCCTCATCCGGATCGGGAGCTAACACCCAGCCTCTGGCATCTTCAAGCTTTACCCGTTTCCAACCGTAAGGAGCTTTATTGAATGGCCACTTACCCTCACGGACAGCTGCAGTCACACCGGCACGCATCCTGCGCCGAATCGTCTTGTATTCCCTACGGCTCATGAAAAGTCCGAATTCGAAATATTCTTCATCAAATTCGTTGTTCGGATCATATATTTTTGCCGGTGTTACGATCAGAGTTTCCGAATACTGAAAAGTTCTCTGGACGATTCCCTGGTCAACGGTATCACCTCTGGCCAGACGTTCCACTTCCATCACCAAGACACCTTTCCACAGTCCGGCTTCTACTTCTTTCAAGGTTCTCTGCATTTTCGGACGTGCCGCAATAGAATCCCCAGATACTACTTCACGGTAAATAGCACCGATTTGAAGATTCATAGATTTCGCCAACGCAAGAAGCGTCTTTTCGTGGCGCTCCAGAACATCCACGCCCATTGCTTCAAGCTGTGCATCATTACGAGATTTTCTTAGATAGATTAAATATTGTTCGCGCATATATGTACCACCTTTCCTAAAAATATGTAAAAAAGAGTATAAAAATAACACCTATGCAGGTGCTAAGAAAATGTGGTACAATATACTTGCGGTTTGGTATTGTACCAGGTTCTTGGAACCTGTATAGTATTCAAAGATAGAGGCTCTGGTGCTGGTAACACCGGGGCTTCTGTTATTTTATTGTAGATAACGTAAAAGACCTCGTATTCCTACGAGGTCTTCACACAATAAACTTATATCTTCTTTTGATGCCCTAAAGGCGAGATTAGAAAAGAATAATCTTTTCTGTTCGTTTATTATAGTTTATATTACGCTCGTAGTCAATAATATATAGGTTTTACGATTCAATCATAATCTACTTCATCTGCACTTTCTGCATCAACGCTTCCTGGAGCACCTGCGAGAAGTTAAGTCCCATAGCAGTAGCAGATTCATTCAACCATTCAGGAATGGTGAGCGTCTTTTTGACAGCTTTCGAACTATGCTTCTTCAGATACGCGAGTAAATCGAACTCAATGACAACAAGAAAACCATCATCAACCTTAAGCTCGCTGATATCTGTAGGATCAGGAATCGCTTCCTTTTCTTCCTGTCTGCTGGTGATCGCAAGTCCTAATGCATCTACGGCGTTTTCGTAAGCCTGTTGCATATCATCCCCGTCAGAAAAACATTCCGGAAAATCCGGGAAAGAGATCCAGAACCCGCCGTCTTCTTTATGAAAAATTGCCGGATAAAATAATCTGTTCATACACAATACCTCCATAATATATTATTTGTGCCGGCAGGACTATTTAAGTCCCGCCTGTTTTAATATTGCTTGTTCCAAGCCTTTCTTCAAGTCCTTGGAGTGATAAGGAACAATTACTGTCTTATCATGTTTATATTTTTACGTATCATTACAAGGGCGCTGGAAATCTTTAACCTTACTATATTTCTCTCCTCTTAGAAACTATGAAATCATAAAGTTAAACATCAAAAATAACGCAGACAATATCTCTACCATCTGCGTCATTTCTCATAATTCTTGAAATCTTTCCAAGCACTTTATTTTAAGAATTTCTTCTCAATTATTTCATTACAATATTTATATCCACTTGAAAACATTGATTTTACGCCGTTTTTAGCTATCTATCTTCTGATTTACTCCATTTTTACTCCAAATTTAAGCCAATATTTTCAGTTCGGCTACTTCTTCTTTTTTCTTTTCTTCTGAAACGTGCGTGTATAAATCGGTTGTCATTGCCAATGTGGAATGACCTAAAAGTTTCTGTACTACTTGTTGGTCTACGCCATTTTCATAACACCTTGTAGCATATGTATGTCGCAGAGTGTGACAGGTAAACACTTCAAATATCTTCGGCTCTCTCTTTTCTTCCTTTGCCAGTTCAATCTCTATCACATTGATTTTCGCTACATAGTCTTTGATTGCACTATTGACATTGTAATAATAAACTGGCGAACCGTCCGAACAGGTAAATACCAAGTTTTGAAATTCTTTATGCTGTCTCCATATCGAGCGTTTCCACATCTTCTGTTCTGTCTGCTTTATCTTCTGATTTTGCAAAATCTCATACACTTCATCTGTCATAGGAATGACACGATTACTGGATATGGTTTTTGCAGTCGTATAGAAAAACTTTGAACCCTCAACGGGACTGGAAGCCTTTGAATAATGGATTGTCTTATTGATTGTAATTTCTCTTTTTTCAAAGTCACAATCTTCCCATTTTAGTCCCAGCACTTCTCCAATCCGACAACCTGTTGTCACAGCAAATTTCAGAACATTGATGTGTATGTAGGAAGAAGCAAATGTAAAAAATTTCTCCTGTTCCTCTCTTGTTAATACACGCCTTTCCTTTTTCACTTCTTTTGGCATTTCCACACCGATACAGGGATTTTTTCTAATGTATTCACTCAATACTGCTTTATCAAACATATCACTTAACATAAATCTGATATTCGATACTGTTCCATGTGCAAGACCGCTGTCTATCAAGTCATTCAAAAACTTCTGAACGTGATATGTTTTAATGTCCTGCAAATACATCTTTCCGATAGAGTTCTTCACTCTTGAATTGTAGTAACTGTGGTTTTTATATATCGTAGTCATTTTAACTGTTTTCTTCTTATACAACTCCGTCCACGTTACATACCATGCGTTTAAAGTGATACTTTCGCCATTGCCATTCAAACCATGTTCATCTTCATAAACCGCTTCTCGCAACTTCCGTTTTAATTCATTCAGTTTAAAATCATAAAGCGTTTTTCGTTTCCCTGTTTTGCTTGTAAATCTTGCAATATAGCGTCCGTCTGCTCTCTGTGAAATTCCCTTACCAAGTTCTTTGCCCTTTAAATCTTTACCCATACCAACTTTCCTTTCTTCTACTGAAAGAAATATGGTAAAGTAAATATTTCAATTTTCATTATATCCACACCCCATTTTCTTTTCAAGCCCTTTTGCATTGATATTCCAGCCATTCATCAAGTAATTTCTTATTTGCATACAACCGATTACCAATGCGTACTGTAAATCTATTTTTCGGATTGTTCAACAGTTCTCTTGCCTTTGTTTTCCCAATCCCCATATACTCACAAAATTCATTTATATTTAGTAATGCTTTTTCGATACGATTACCCCCTTTCGTCTAATTTTCTTGCTTTTATATAATCAACATACAACTGCTTTTGTGTGATATTCATTTCTCCATTTGCTATAAGATTAGCAATATAATCTCTCTGCTCTATCTTCCCAACTTCTGCAAACAATTTCAAAGACGGGGCAACATATTTTTCTAACCACTCCCATACCTTTTGCAGACTTTTCTTCTGTGGTTGCATAGTAAGTTTGACCTTGCCTATGTCTTTCATCAATTCCGCCCATGCTCGATAAGTGGGATAAAGCCTTTTTCTTGTTGTCATACAGTCTGTTGGCTTTTCTAAAAATCGTATTTTACTGTTCAATACTTCCATTGCCAGTCCTGCCACATCTCTATATCTCAATAATTCCTGTACTACACTTACCGCCATTTCCTGCCGAAATCTCAACTCATATCTATTCCAATTTTCGTCTAATTCTGTTCCATACTTTTTATTCTGTTCATATCCCTTTTCATAAAATACCAATCTCAAATTACTGGCTGAACTGCCGAGATAAAGACTGCCACCTTTACTCTGAAACACATCTTCTTTCAATTCTCCCGAATCGTGAAAATCTATATCCCGTAACTTTGAAGAAAGTAATCCCTCTTTTGTCCGTATAATTAAATCGGGAATGCTCAAATACGGTTTTCTGTCATCTATCGCCAAATCAATCCGAGGAAAATTGACATGATACTGACAAACTCTGTTAAAAAAATCAAACCAAGTTTCCTCGTTAAGTTGTAAAAAATTCTCATAGTTACGACAGCCTTTCCCACTCATTAAAATCTGAAATCCTTGATACTGTGCATTTCCTGTTGGTTTTAGTACCTTGATATTATCAAAGATTGCCACAACCTCATGTCCTGCAATTCCTTTTTCATAACCTGTTACCGTCATAAGTTCCAACGGTATTCTCAACACATCTTCTATGACTGCTTCTAACGGAACTTCCTTAATGGTTACCTGACACCAGTCTATCAAGGCACTTAATTCTTCTTTCTGTCGTATTACTCCCCTGTTAGTGTAGGGGAGTTCTGGAAGAAAACTTCCGCTTCTTTCTTCCAAATTTCACATACCTCCTATCTTCAATGGCGTTGTCATTGCCCCACCCTCAACCTGCCGTTTGGTACGACAGAACGAGGACAGGAACTTTGACCACCTACATATTTTTATTTGAAACAGGACGGATACCCTTACAGGTAATCTTTTCCACTAATACAGGGAAGTTTCCTCTCTGCACATAAGGGGCATATACTGGTTCTTCCAGTTCTACCACCGCATAAGGCTCAATCTTCGGAAGTTCCGTTGCTTCCAAGCGAATATCCACGCTGTTCCCAAGCTTCATACTTCCAAGATGAAGTTTTAAGACTTCCACTTCCTCTGTTTTCTTCTTACTGTCTTTATCATAGCGGTAACAGTTATCCGCACCCATAAAACGAAGTTCTCCAAAGGCTTCTTTTACCTGTTCTTTTGTCAATGTTATCTGCATACACGTTCCTTTCTCCCCGTTGAACCGATAGGTCAGTTTCTCATATTTTCATTTTCCTATTACGACGTCGTTTTTTTGTTCAGTTATTTCTGAACTTAATCGTATATTAGCACAGTCATATTCGTTTTGCAATAGAAAGTTTAGTTTTTTATAAACTTTTTGTTTTCATTTTTCTGAACTTGTGGTATAGTGTCCTTAGATGATAAGATATGAGAAGTTATAACGAGATATGGAAAGAGAGGGTTTTTCAGATGAATACAATCGCAGAACGGATTAAATTTGCCATGAAAGCAAAAAACAAGAAACAGGTGGATATCGTCAAAGATACCGGTATCAGCAAAGGAGCGTTCAGTTCCTATCTTTCGGGACAGTACAACCCAAAAGCCGATAAAATGGAATTGATTGCAGACTCTTTAGATGTGGACTTGAGATGGCTTTACGGACAAAATGTGCCTATGGAACATACAAGCCAAAATGACAATGCTCTGCAATATGTCTTTTACAACAACACCTGTTCCGAGTATCTTCTTGATAACTTAGATGATATATATATTGCCATGATGACACAATATGCCGCTCTTATTCCACGCTTTTACGTACTTGTCAATCGTGCTGGAAATGCAATGCACATACTTCCATTGTTTTTAAAAGACGATAGTTCCCAATTCTACGAATGTCCGTCTGATTTCTTCTATTCCGACAGGCATACTATTTTTACAAGAGATTTTGAAAGTATTCATATGGTATTAACAACCGCCACGATTTACTATTATGGAATTGATACAAAGACGTATAAACCAGAAGTTACCAAACTTGCCTACTCACAAGCTGACGATTGCTTTTACATCGACAACGGAATACAAGACGCTCACATAAAAGCATTTGAAAAAGAACAAATGAAAGAAGCTCTTTACTTAAAATATAATGCCCAATAACAAACAAGAGGACTTGCAAGGTTTCTGACCTTTCAAGTCCTCTGATGTATCATGGTGCTGTTGATTGTGTCCGTTCCGTCAAGGACTGCCCTACGGCGTATCGGCTACGCCTTGTTCCTTGACCTCACTATGTATCATTATCCTACAAATCAAAATCACATTTTATTGTCTATAAGTTTATTTGCTATACAACCTATAACATTGGTAAGCTCTGTTTCAAAATCTCTTGAAACATCTGAAGCTCCACTTATAGCATGAGCACATTCATGCAATAATGTACCCGCATAACTATTTAGTTCATTCAACTGATTTCGTTTTATCAAAATACGATTCTCTTTCGGTTCCCACAATCCAACAGTTTCATTAAAAATCTCTGATTCATATATTTTTTCTACTATCTGTATACATTTTACATTTCTCGGTTTTCCACCGATTAATTCTAATATCTTATCCGTTATATCATATACTCTACGTTCAGCAACTGATAATGAATCTATCTCCACAATTTGAGGAGTAAATCTATTTTGTTCTTCCTTAATATATTGATTTGCTGTTACTAACGTCTTTCCTTCTTCTGCACCAGTATTATAATCTTCCATTTTGTTTATTAAATTATCTGGTACAACAACTGGATTATACCCGTTTCTCCGCATATCATCTATAAGTGACGGATTGTTTTTTAAATTGTCGGTAGTTACATATGTTGTCGCCGTATTTATTTCACTCATTTTCCTAGACGCATACATAGCTATGTCATTCCATGACAATTCGTCATGTTTATTACCTGAACCGAACTCTTGCAAATCTTCCACCAATTTTTTTATAACAATATCCGAACAACAATCTTTTAAAATATCTTTGATTCTACCTGTGTAGGCAGTTCTTCCAACATTTGTTCTTTCACGATTAAGTGCCTTTTTTATTTGAGAATTTAATGAAGTAATATTGTATGAAAACAAAAAATTAAGTTCTTCCGCTACTCTCACACCATTAATATAAATATTACTGTTTACTCCGTTGTTAGCTAAAACCTCTCCATATTTTGTTTTTTCTAAAACCTTATCTTCTGTAAAAGTTAAAAACAAAGATTTTGCCTTTTCTATATCTTCTTTTGTACATCCGTACAAACAAAAATCTGTTCCAATCATCTTTATATTATCCGATGGCAGTATTTCTGCGTGTAGAGTTATTATATCATCAAAGCCAACCTTAGAAGCAGTTTTCAATTTAATAATCCCATATTTTGATTTTATTTTCACATCAACACCATGACGATAAAGTGTCGCTAAAGCATCTTTCAATCCTACTCCGAATCGTCCAATAAGCTTATCATTACTCAATTTCTCTTCATTTTCATTTTGAGTTAGATGATGATAATTCAATCCACGACCGTAGTCTACAATATGCCACCACCCATCTTTTGCCTGTTTGATTTCTATATCCCTTGTATTTGTAAGTACCTGCTCATCTAAGGCATTGGCAATAATCTCTCGTATCGCATGATAATTCTCCCAGTTTTCAAGTATTTTTTCGATATTCAAATCAAATTCTTTAACTTTCCCCTTATCCAATTCATCTACTTGATTATCACCTGCGATTTCCATATCGCTTTTTCCTTTAAACGCATCAAATATACCCATTTATTAAACCTCCTTTTCCTTTGCAAATACTTTACTCCGAATATGTTCTTCATAATTATACTATTTTCTATTTTTACAAACAACTTTCCACCAAATTTTTTTCATAAGTTATATTAAATTTAGACACATAATATAGAAATAGGAGATTGCTATTCTTTGTTACAATCTCCTATTTCTATATATTTACCTTTGAAATATTTACTCCATTTTCTTTCGCTTTTTACTCCAATATTACTCCATTTTAAAAATCTATTACGATATTTTGCGGTATTCTACGATACCTTTTCTTTGTAGAAAAATGTCTGCAAACCTTGATTTTCAGCGAACTTTTCAATATTTCCAAGCACTTTATTCTGTTGTGAGATTTTCTTCTCAAATTATTTCATTACAATGTTAATAATCTTCTTCGGAACATAAATCTCCTTGATCACATTTCCTGTCAGCTTATCAGCGATTGCCTCTTTACCTGCTGAGATTGCATCATCTTTGGAGATGTCAGCCGGGATCTCGATTACAGCTTTTGTCTTACCGTTGATCTGAACCGGAATCTTGATCTCATCATCTTTCATCTCGTTCTCGTCATATTTCGGCCATCCTGCATTGAAGATTGTCTCTTCATGTCCAAGCTGCTCCCACATCTCTTCTGCAAAGTGTGGTGCAAATGGAGAAAGAAGTACTGCGATTGTCTCGAGTGTCTCTTTGTCGATTCCGCCCTCTTTCTTTGCAACTTCCATGAACTTGTTATTGTACTCCATGAATCCGGAAATAACTGTATTCAGGCTGAAGCTTTCAAGTCTTGTTGTGATGTCATATACCATTCTGTGACGAAGTTTGATCATCTCTTTTGTAGGCTGAATATCCTTCTCTTTGCTATCCATAAGGATATTCCAGAGACGTTTCAGGAAACGGTTTACACCGTCAATTCCACGGTCATCCCACTCTGCATCAAGTTCCGGTGGTCCTACGAAGAGCTCATACATTCTCAGGGAGTCGCATCCGTAATCACGTACGAGATCATCCGGTGATACAACATTTCCTTTAGACTTACTCATCTTAATTCCGTTCTTACCTGTGATCATTCCCTGATTAAACAGTTTGCGGAACGGCTCATCAAAGTCAATTGCTCCGATATCGCACAGGAATTTTGTATAGAATCTGGAGTACAGAAGGTGAAGTACAGCATGTTCTACACCACCGATGTACATATCTACCGGAAGCATCTCGTCTGCTTTTTCTCTGGAAACGAGTGCTTCTGAATTATGATTATCTACATAACGCAGGAAATACCAGGAGGATCCTGCCCACTGTGGCATTGTGTTTGTCTCTCTCTTGGAATCACTTCCACAAACCGGGCACTTGCAGTTTACCCACTCATCGATTGCAGCAAGTGGTGACTCACCTGTTCCTGTTGGCTCGTAGGAATCTACCTCTGGCAGACGAAGTGGAAGTTCTTCTTCCGGTACCGGAACATTTCCACACTTCGGACAGTGAATGATCGGGATTGGCTCTCCCCAGTAACGCTGACGGGAGAATACCCAGTCACGCAGCTTGTAGTTTACTGTTGCGCGTCCGATTCCCATCTTTTCGATCATATGTGGAGCTTCTTTCTTAAGCACAGAAGACTCCATACCATTCCACTCACCGGAGTTGATCATGGTTCCGACTGCATCTGTATATGCCTCAGTCATATTCTCAATCTCTTCTCCGTCTTTTGCGATAACCTGAATGATCGGAATATTGAATTTTGTTGCGAACTCGAAGTCACGGTCGTCATGTGCAGGTACACACATGATTGCTCCTGTACCGTAGTCAGCCAGTACATAATCAGACAGCCAGATTGGTGTCTTTGCTCCATTCAGTGGGTTGATCGCATAGCTTCCTGTGAAGACTCCTGTCTTCTCTTTGTCCTGCATACGGTCAACATTGGACTTCATAGATGCATCATAAATGTATTTCTCTACTGCTTCTCTTGTCTCATCTGTTGCGAGAGATGCTGCCAGTTCGTGCTCAGGAGCAAGTACCATAAATGTAGCTCCGTGGAGTGTATCCGGTCTTGTTGTATAAACAGTGATCTTCTCATCTCTTCCTTCTACCGGGAAGTCAACTTCTGCACCGTAAGATTTTCCGATCCAGTCAGCCTGCATCTTCTTAACCTTCTCCGGCCAGTCAAGTTTATCAAGATCATTTAAAAGACGATCTGCGTATTTTGTAATGCGAAGCATCCACTGACGAAGGTTCTTCTTTGTAACCTCTGCACCACAACGCTCACATTTACCATTCACAACCTCTTCGTTCGCAAGACCTGTCTTACAGGACGGACACCAGTTGATCGGGAATTCTTTCTCGTAAGCAAGACCTTCCTTGAACATCTTAACAAAGATCCACTGTGTCCACTTGTAGAACTCAGGATCTGTTGTATTTACTTCCATATCCCAGTCATACAGTGCTGCGATATCATTGATCTGTCTCTTGATGTTCGTGATGTTCGCCTCTGTTGATTTTGCCGGGTGAACGCCCATCTTGATCGCATAGTTCTCAGCCGGAAGACCGAAAGCATCCCATCCCATTGGATGAACGATGTAGTATCCCTGCTGTAATTTATAACGGCTCCATACATCAGAGATTACATATCCTCTCCAATGTCCTACATGAAGACCATTTCCTGATGGATACGGGAACATATCCAGGCAGTAATATTTCGGCTTCTTATTTCCGTCTTTTCCATTTCTTGGATTGACCGGTGTCTCTTCCCATTTCTCACGCCATTTTTTCTCAATGGCTTTGTGATTGTAAACAATCTTTGTACCCATGTACTTAATTCCTCTCTTTCATCAATATAAAGAAAAGCCTCTTCTTCTCATATATCCAAGAGACGAAAAGGCTTTAATTCCGTGGTACCACTCTTATTCATCTGACACAAAGTTCAAATGCACTCATTCATTCTATAACGGGAACTCCCGCCTCCGGCTAATCAATATAACATCTTTTCACCGAAAGAACTCCGAGGTCAGTTCAAAGTCTGTGCTGCTGCCTCACACCAACCGACAGTTCTCTGAAAAGCATCTTTTCCTTCTACTACTCCTCATCTGCGTTTTTACAATATACCTATTCATTATAAAAACTATATGATTATAAGTCAAGGCTTTTTCTTCTTAAAGGCCTCTTTTTATTGCCGGTTTCCATTCCACCACTTGTCCCTGCTCCAGTGATTTCTTCACATCGATCAAACGCTGATTTTCTGATCCTCTGAACAGCAGTGTAATATTTTTCTTATCTTCCTCAAATCTTCCATCCACAAGTACGTCCAGCATAGAAAGCATCTCATCCGTATACTCGCATCTCGCTCTGCTTTCTTTCTTCAGTTCCTCATCGAACAAATAACCACTGTAACACCAGATGTTCTTCTCCGGATAACGCTCTTTCACTTTTCTTAAAAGCTTCACAAGCACCTCTTGGTTCTCAGGTTCAAATGGCTCTCCACCAAGCAATGACAATCCATCAATATAACTCGGCTTCAACGCTTCCAGAATCTCTTCTTCTGTTTCTTCCGTAAATTTCTTTCCATAATTAAAATCCCATGTCATACTGTTAAAACATCCCTTACAATGATGCCTGCAGCCTGACACGAAAAGGGCAACACGAACACCCTCTCCATTTGCAATATCACATTTTTTGATTTCTCCGTAGTTCACTTTGAATCCTCTTTTCCACTTATTCCAAAATACATTTCGTATCATAGCATTGATTGGAATTTTCTTTCCATTTACTCCTATCATACCATATCTTTTCATCTTTTGCTATCTTAAGTGATGCTGCTCAGAAGCAACAGCTCATTATCGAAAAGCATTGAACATTGTACATAAATATGTTATCCTATTTTAAAGCATATTTTCTAAAACATCTAAATTCATATAAAAGGTTTCATTACAGGTAGAACGTACCTGCCAAATCAGAAAATTCATGCTTTTAAAATCCATTATTTAAAGCAGAGGTTTTCTGATAGAGAGAACTTCTGTGAAAATCACATAAGGAGGTCTCTTAGATGAAACAAAAGAGAAAGCAATTGCCGGAAAAACAGCAGCCGGCAGATGGAAAGCTGTTTCAGTGGCATCCTGCATTTTATGCAGACTTACAGATTGAATTCAGAGAAGAAAAAGAAAAATTAAAATTTGAACGGGAGTATCTATTAAGTTCAAAGCCAATGGCAATTGATGTGTTGATCATTAAAAAGAAAAATGCAGAGCCGATCCATAAAAATATCGGGAAAATATTCCGCAAGTATAATATTATCGAATATAAATCACCATCCGATTCACTTTCCGTGGACGATTTCTATAAGGTTTATGGATATACAAATTTTTATAAAGCAGATACAGGTAAAGTAAATGAAATCCCGATTCAGGAGCTGACGATCACCTTAGTGTCAAAACGATATCCAAGAGAACTGATCAGACATTTGAAAGAAGTACGCCACTACACTATTGATAATCCGGAAGAAGGGATTTATTATGTAATTGGAGATATCTTACCGATTCAGGTTCTTGTAACAAATCAGTTGTCACCGGAGAAAAATCTTTGGTTATATAGTTTGACAGATACCCTGGAAGATATGTCTGTTACCAGACAGCTTTTAGAGGATTATAAAAAGAACAAGGAGAATCAGCTGTATCAGTCTGTTATGGAGATTATAGTAAAAGCAAACGAGAATCGGCTAAAGGAGGGAAAACGAGATATGTGTAATGCGTTATTAGAATTAATGAAAGATGAATTAGATGAAAAAAGAGAAGAAGGCATAAGAGAAGGCATAAAAGAAGGGGAATCTCTTGGAGAAAACAGGATTAATCAGCTGATTTTGAAGTTATCCGAACTAAACAGAACTGATGAGATTCTCAAGGCAGCTGCCGACAGGGAATATCAGAAGAAGTTATTGAAAGAGTTGGGACTTTAAAAGCCCCAATACCCAAGGACAGAGTTTGTCAATATCCAAAGGACATTTATTGACCTGTCCCGCATTTCTTGCAAGACGCACAAAAATAATGAGCTATCGCGCGACAGCTCATTATTTTAATCTCTTATGGACTTTATCTGATTTTTCACTACATCTTTTCAACAATCCGCATCAGCATTAATCCATTACGAACAATCAGCATTTCTGCCGGATATCAATTCTACAGATGCAGAACTCTCTCCTTGATCTCCTGCGTTCTTCCCTGATTCCAGAACTGCGTTCCGATATATCCGCAGGTACGTCTTGCAACATTCAGTGTATCCTGGTTGCGGTTTCCGCAATGTGGACACTCCCATACGAGCTTTCCTTCCTCATCTGTTATAATCTGAATCTCTCCGTCATATCCACATTCCTGACAGTAATCACTCTTTGTATTGAGTTCCGCATACATAATGTTGTCATAAATGAAACGGATGACCTGAAGTACAGCTGCAATGTTGTCTTTCATATCCGGAACTTCTACATAGCTGATCGCTCCACCGGAAGAAAGTGCCTGGAACTGAGATTCAAACTTCAGTTTTGAGAAAGCATCAATCTCTTCTCCGACAAATACATGATAGCTGTTTGTAATATAACTCTTATCTGTAATTCCAGGAACAATGCCAAATCTCTTCTGCAGACATTTTGCGAACTTATAGGTTGTACTTTCAATCGGTGAACCATAGATACTGAAAGCAACGTTCGTCTCCTCTTTCCACTGGTTACATGCATCGTTCATGTGCTTCATAACATCCAGTGCAAATGGTGTAGCATCCGGATCTGTATGGGATTTTCCTGTCATATATTTCACACACTCGTAAAGTCCTGCATATCCAAGAGAAATCGTTGAATATCCTCCATAGAGAAGTTTATCAATCGGTTCTCCCTTCTTCAGGCGGGCAAGTGCTCCGAACTGCCACAGAATCGGTGCTGCGTCAGACAGTGTTCCTTTCAGACGGTTGTGTCTGCACATCAATGCGCGATAGCAAAGTTCCAGTCTGTCATCAAAGATCTTCCAGAACTTATCCATATCTCCACCGGAAGAAAGTGCAACGTCAACAAGGTTGATCGTAACAACTCCCTGATTGAAACGTCCGTAGAACTTGTAGTTTCCGTTCTCGTCTTTCCATGGGCTTAAGCAGCTTCTGCATCCCATAACCGGGAAACAATTTCCTTCTTTAAGCTCTTTCATCTTTTTCTCGGAAATGTAATCCGGAACAAGACGCTTTGCAGTACACTTTGCAGCAAGTTCTGTCAGATAATAATATTCGCTTCCTTCTTCGATATTATCTTCTTCTAGAACATAGATCAGTTTCGGGAATGCCGGTGTCACCCATACTCCGGCTTCATTCTTAACTCCCTGATAACGCTGACGAAGTGTCTCTTCGATAATCATCGCCAGGTCTTTCTTCTCTCTCTCGTTCTTTGCTTCGTTCAGATACATGAAAACTGTAAGGAACGGTGCCTGTCCGTTTGTTGTCATCAGTGTGATCACCTGATATTCGATTGTCTGGACACCCTTTGTGATCTCTTTCTTCAGTCTTCTCTCTACGATCTCATTGAGCACATCTTCTGGATATTCCATTCCGACCAGTTCCTGTTCGCTGATCACTTCCTTACGGATCTTCTCTCTGGAAACATCTACAAACGGTGCCAAATGAGTAAGTGAGATACTCTGTCCACCATACTGGTTACTTGCAACCTGGGCAATGATCTGAGTTGCGATATTACATGCTGTAGAGAAGCTGTGTGGTTTTTCAATCATTGTACCACTGATCACAGTTCCGTTCTGAAGCATGTCCTCCAGATTGACAAGATCGCAGTTATGCATATGCTGTGCATAATAGTCAGAATCATGGAAGTGAATGATTCCTTCTCTGTCTGCCTCCACAATATCATGTGGGAGAAGCATTCTTGTTGTCAGGTCACGGCTGACCTCTCCTGCCATATAATCTCTCTGTACGCTGTTGACTGCCGGGTTCTTGTTCGAGTTCTCCTGCTTTACATCCTCGTTGTTGTACTCGATCAGTGACAGAATACGATTGTCTGTTGTATTCGCCTTACGTACGAGGGATCTCTTATAACGATATCTTACATACTTACGTGCAAGTTCAAAAGCTCCGGTAGCCATAATCTGATTCTCTACCATATCCTGAATCTCTTCTACGGATACTGCACGATTCAGCTTGTTACACTTGAATTCCACATATTCTGCGATATCTTCAATCTGGCTGTCTGTCAGCGTACGCTCCCCATTATCCTTATCCGCTTTCGTCACAGCAACCACAATTTTCTGTATATCAAATGTCTCTTCCGACCCATTTCGCTTGATAATTTTCATTGATCAGTCTCCTCACTTTTTCTTATTTTTGCACGATATCTTGTGTTTTATCCGTTTCTATCGTGCTTTCTGATACTTATTCTAATACAAAATATAGTATAATGCAATCCCCAAAACACAGTATCATGTATTTTCAGAACATCTGCTACATTTTTTGAGTTTTTCATTTAACTGATAATCTTTACTCCATCTGTTATACAAAACTAAAACTGTCTATGAATTATCTGTCTACTCATTCTCCTTTCACACCTGCGGAAAAGGCAGCCAAACAGTCCTTATTCAAGGACTTTGGCTGCCTTTTCTTTCGTTTTATTTCAGGTAATAATTCTATTTATTTTTCGAATTCACAGATAATTCGGTCAATTCTTTTTCTAATAAGATCCGTTATGTTTTGCATGGAAATCTCTTGTCTCTTTGACGATCACTCCGTTCAATGCAAGAAGTGCAATCAAGTTCGGGAATGCCATCAGTGCATTGAAGATATCCGCGATATTCCATACTGCTTTTACTGTCATATATGGTCCAATGAATACTGCAAGGATATACAGGATACGATATCCCATTACAACAGCCTTATTTCTGTTAAACAGGTATTCCACACATCTCTCGCCGTAATAGTTCCATCCGAGAATTGTTGTGAATGCAAAGAATACAAGACACAGCATCAGGGAGAATGTCGCTACGAACGATGGGAATGGAAGTCCTTTCTGGAAAGCATCCATTGTGATTGCCACACCTTCAAGTTCCGGGTTCAGCCAGGAACCGGCGATCACGATGGAAAGTCCTGTCATCGTACAGATTACAATTGTATCAATAAATGTTCCTGTCATAGACACAAGTCCCTGACGGACCGGCTCTTTTGTTCTTGCTGCAGCTGCTGCGATCGGTGCACTACCAAGTCCGGACTCGTTTGAGAAGATTCCTCTTGCAACACCTTTCTGCATTGCTACAAACATGGATCCAACTGCTCCTCCCGCAAGTGCACTTCCTGTAAATGCAGATTTCACGATAGAAGCCAGTGCTGCCGGAACAGCTGTGATATTTGTAATAATGATGATTACTGCAAGTCCTACATAAAGAACTGCCATAAATGGTACGATAATCTCAGATACTTTTGCAATTCTCTGGATTCCTCCAAGAACAACAAGACCTACACACACTGTCAGGAATAATCCTGCGATCACAGTAGCCCATGAATAGTTTCCTCCGAGCAAAGAAACTGTATGTGCCATATCCGGATCAAAGAAGTTCTTAACTGCAGATGCAATACTATTCACCTGTGTAAATGTACCGATTCCAAAGAGACCAACTCCGGCTCCGAAGAATGCGAAAATCTTCGCAAGCCATGTCCACTTCTTACCCATTCCGTTTTCAATATAATAGAATGGTCCGCCGAGTACATGCCCGTCTTCGTCGATTGTGCGATATTTGATTGCCAGAAGACCTTCTGCGTATTTTGTCGCCATTCCAAAGAATGCCGCGATAACCATCCAGAACAACGCTCCCGGACCACCAAGTGCGATTGCTGTTGCAACACCTGTGATATTACCGGTTCCGATCGTTGCTGACAGAGCTGTACAAAGTGCCCCAAAGCTGGTCACTTCTCCGCTACCGTCTTCTTCATCTTTAAACATGAATTTGAAAGCTTTGCCAAGATGCCTGATCTGTACAAGACCAAGTCTGGCTGTTAGAAAGATACCTGTTGCCATGATGAGGCAGATTAACGGAAGCCCCCACACAGCATTGTCGATTGCAGTGATGATTTTGTCGATTTGTGCAAACATTTCTTTATTCCTCCATCCTTTTGCCTGAGAGACTCGCGGCATGTAACTGCATCCATGACCGCTTACACCTTCGGCGCTCTTTTTAAAGAGACTCTCCTGAGTATTGTTGTCATTTACGTCAGATGTAAATGACAACAAATTTTTCTCTTTCGTGCTTTAACACGATAGAAGTAAGAATAGCACTATGTTATAAGAAATGCAATATATTTCCGGCAGTTTTTTCAATTAAGATTACTAATATTCATTAATAAGATACTATTGTTTACTCTGCCAGCTCTTTTCCTGCTTCTTTAAGTTCCTCAAGCACATCATCTTCCGGGGCATCGTTTGCAATGATTCCTTCTTCACGAATCAACTGAGCTCCGGCATTTTTCATGCGATCTGCCCAATCTCTCATCCATTCTCCGTCTCCCCATCCATAAGAACCAAACAAAAGAATCTTCTTTCCTGAAACAAGAGATTCCAATTCTTCTACAAATGGCTCCATCTCAGATTCTTCGAGCACCTCGGCCCCCATCGCCGGGCATCCAAGCGCTAACGCATCTACCGCCGCCACTATTTTTGCATCTGCATTTCCTACTTCCAGAAGTTCTGCTTCCTGACCTGCCGCTTTGATTCCTTCGACAACCGCCTCTGCCATTGCCTGTGTATTACCGGTTCCACTCCAATATACAACTGATATACTCATTTTATAAATTCCTCCACTTTCTTTGATTCAATGCGATTTCACGGATGTTTTTCCCATCCAGATACTCATTTACCGCGCAATCTTTTGCTCGGTCATATTCATGAAAAATCATTCTCGCTTTTTCAGGATTACTATATACTTTCCAGTATCCTGTCATAATAAAATCTTTGCCATCTTTTTCAATAAAGCTCTGCACATCTGCCATCGGATATCCAAGAAAAGCTCCTATCTCATGCGGAAATCCATTTCCTTGTGCAGTACACTCGCAGATACGTTCTGACAGATGTGCCAGCATTTCCTCGATATTGCTTTCCTTATATCCGTATTGTCCGATCAGTTCGCGGAGTTTTGGCTGGTTCATATATTCTTCCAGCTCTTTGGGGCGATAGAAAAGGACAAGGCATTTCCCCTCTGAGCAGGATAATTTATAAAAATTGATCTCCATCCCGGAAAACATTTCTTCCAATTCAGAATATGATTCATTTTCCATTGAAATCAGGCCAGATACTTTAAGCCCTTTCAGAAAAGGCGCACACTGTAATATAACCTGAAATCCAAGCCTCACCTTCCGATCTTTATTTTTTAGATAGTAGGATAATACTTCCGTCGGCATATCGTTCTCCTTAGTTTTATTTTGAGAATGGTTTTCATTCAAGTATTATGTTAACATAAATGAAAATGATTTTCAATACAGTTTTTGAGAACTTTTCTCATTGCCGTGGTAGCATCTTGCCGCTCATTTCTTATGGTAATTCCGCATAAAACTTTTTCAAATTTTAACACTTTTTTAGTTGTTACTCACATATCTTTAGTGTATAATGAATTTATAAATATTTGAGAGGTGAGAAAATCTCAAACATTATACACACTTACATAAAGGAGAGATTCGCCATGGTAAATTTAATCACAGGCCCAAGAGGCAGCGGAAAAACACAGCAGATGATCGATCTTGCAAACGAGAAGGTTAAGACTTCTTCCGGTAATGTCGTATTTATTAAAAGGAGCAGCAAAGACACTTATTCTGTAGATTTCAATATCCGTGTCATCAAGATGGCTGATTATCCTGACATCCTTACCTTAGAAGAATTCGTAGGTTTCCTCTATGGTATGGCTGCTGGCAATCACGATATCGAAGCTGTTTTCATCGACAGTATCTTAAAGCAGGCTAATATCACATTAGAAAGTCTTCCGACATTTATCGAGAAATTAAATAAGATTTCCGAAGATGCCAAGATTGACTTCTACCTCAGCGTCAGCGCAGATAAAGCTGAGATTGCAGATGTTGACACACTTGGATGCACAGTTCTGTAAGCATTTACAACGTAGTGTAACACAGGATTCGCCCTTCTGGGTCTGAATTAAATGTTTTCAGGAATCAAAAAAGAAGTACTTCCGTTCTCCGGTTGTACTTCTTTTTTTCGCTTCTTTCTCTTATTCTGTCTGTGCAGAATCTCCTGCCGTATCTTCTGTCTGTTCTTCTTTCTCAGCCTTTGTGCTGATCTGTTCACTCGATTTTCCATTCAGGGAAAGAACTGTATCCACCTGCTCCCCCTTCTTATACTCAACTGTAACTTCATCTCCGACATTAAACCGGATAATATCAATGAAATCTACAACAGATACATCAAAGATCTCATCCGAACCTTCGAGCATGATATAATAATGAGAATCACCATCTATAACGCCCTGGGCGATCTTTGTGATCTTAGCTGTCAGTGTCTCTACGGATCTTGTATCCTCAGCTTCTGTCTTGATCCCATTCTTATACATCAGATTGGTGTAAGAATCCTCACATTCACTGACCGTGTCTCCAATTGCAACGATCTGATATTTCTGTACATTTACCATCGCATACTTCTTCACCAGACCGGCATCATCCTTCAGTGCAATGAAATAGGTCGGTTCACCGGAAATATTTAAGAGCAGTGGGAATGTTGCCATATAGTGCAGATTCTGCACCTGTCCTTCTGCGGAAGACATCGCCGAACGCTCTGTTGCTCCTTCGATCTCATAGAACTTTGTCTCCATTGTTCTCTGATTCATCAGAACAAACCCTACATTCGACTGATCCCCGGTAATTGAAGTAACACCTGTATATACCCATACATCATCATCGATTGCAAGATAATTGTATCCGTCAGTTGTATTCAGACAATCTTTCTGTCCCAATACACTATTAAAAAAACCATGTTTCAATGTTCCGTGATAATTATAAAGCTCAACTAACAGATCTGCGGAATATACTCTGTCAACCCACTGTGGGACATCCTCCACTGCATAATCCTTCGTCTCCCCTGTGATTGCATTGCAAAGTACAACTCTTCCGATTGTTGTTCCACCGAATAATCCGATATTGTACTTCTTCACCGGGCAAATCCAGTACGGAACCCCGTCTTCATCAATTTCAAAACTCAGATCACTAAAAATATAGGTCGGATAGTTAAATCTCAGATGACGGTAAATGTTTCTGTTAAAATGATCACTTGTCGTGTACTTCATCCCTTCACTCAGTTTTACGAGTTCCGTGTTCTGTGTTGCCATATCAATCTTGATATAGGCCGGGATTCCTTCTCTCATGTTCGTAAACCATTTGATCACGCTGGCATATTTCAAAGGAGAAACTCTCACCGGCTGATCCTGATAGTTAATCTGGGAATACAGTTCATCTACCTCGAACTGGGATACCATATCTACCATACTTCCCATCTTCCTGTCACCAAGAAGCTCTGCTGAATCCTTATCAAGCAATGGAATCTGATCAAAAGATAATTCTTCGATATCTTTCGTAAATTCTCCATTCTTCACCGTCAAAAGTTCCTGATACTTCTTCGCATTCACAATCGGAGAAGACAAAACTGTTCCTGCCACATATGCGATCACAAGTACCGCAAGGATTCCAAGAATCACCTTTAATCCCTTTGACTCTTTCCAGTCGTAACGGTTTAAATTTTTCTTTCTGATAAATACCACAGCTGCCAGAATGACCAACACCACAAGATACATCCAGAATTCCGATGCATGAATATTGATTGCCGGGAGTGTCACATAGTAATAGATTCCAATCAACAGAATCACTCCTATGACAGCTGTCACTTTCATTTTAAATTTGTTCATCTCACCTCTTCCTTTCTTCAACAAGGTTCTTTCATTTTACCATAGAACAAAGAATGTGCCAAGGCACATTCTTGCGTCTGTGGCAGTCGCTTGCGCCACCTAGCGGAGCGTTTTTATATATTAGGAAAGCTTTCTAATATATAAAAATAAAATGTGCGAAAAAATCTATTTCATTCCAATTTTTCCGCACATGATTAACAAAAATCGTCTAGAATCTTCTTCTCCAGAGTTCCGGAGAAAGAAGAAGCAGGTATGGGAAGATCTCTAATCTTCCAATCAGCATATCAAAGCAGAATACCAGCTTGGATAATGCTGAGAATGGGTGAAAATTCATCACAGGTCCTACCTTTGAAATTCCTGGTCCTACATTGCTCATCGTTGTGAGTACCCCACTAAATGTTGTCGCAAAATCAAAATTATCAATAGAAACAAGTAAAATTGATACGATCAGAATCATAATGTAACACGTCAGATAGAGATTTACATTCTTCAATGTATCCTGTCCGATTTTTTTGCCATTGACTTTGATGATTGTAACGGCGTTCGGATGTAACATCTTACGCACTTCTCTGCGGATTGATTTCACAATGATCAGCAAACGGCTTACTTTAATACCTCCTCCGGTGGATCCTGCACAGGCTCCCACAAACATAAGTGCCAATAATATTGATTTCGAGAGTTCCGGCCACTGGTCATAATCTGCGGTTGCAAATCCGGTTGTCGTAATGATCGAACCGACCTGGAAAGATGCATAACGGAATGCATGTGCAACCGTTCCATAAATCTTGAGGATATTTCCTGTGATTATAGCGATTGACACACCTACTATTCCAAGATATGCCCACAGCTCTTCATTTTTCAGAATGGATTTCCAGTCTTTGAGCAATATGAAAAAGTACAAGTTAAAGTTAATTCCAAACAAAATCATAAATACTGTGATCACACCATCAATATATGCACTGTCGTAGAAGCTGACGCTTGCAGCTCTATTAGAAAATCCTCCCGTTCCGGCAGTACTGAATGCATGTAAAAGTGCATCATACAGGTTCATTCCGCCAAAGAGCAGGAAAACCACTTCTGCTGCTGTCAGTACAAAGTACATTCCATACAAAATCCGTGCCGTATGTCTTGCCTTTGGTACAAGCTTATCTGCCTCCGGTCCCGGTACTTCCGCACGCATGAGCGGCATTGCATTCTCATCATCCAAAGATGTGATCATCATAACAAATACAAGTACTCCCATACCACCGATCCAGTGTGTAAAGCTTCGCCAGAAGGAAATTCCCATTGGCAGAGCCTTGATATCTACCAGGATTGTAGATCCGGTTGTTGTAAAACCGGAAATCGTCTCAAAAAGCGCATCAATATAATGTGGAATACTTCCCGAAATTACAAACGGAAGTGCTCCGAATGCGGACCATAAAATCCATGCAAGCCCAACAATAACAAAACCTTCTTTTCCGTAAATCTGCTTTGAAGCCGGAAGTTTCCTTCCAAACACCATATAAATTGCGAGCAGGATTGCTGCTACAATCAGAAAAGAAATTACGCTTTTTTCATGATATATAAGGGAAACCAACGCTGGGATCAGAAGAAGTAATCCTTCGACTCCCATCATTTTCCCCAAAATATATACTATCATCTTCTTATTCATCGCGCTGCACCTACATTAAAATATCTTTAATATCTTCAATCCGTTTTTCCATCGTGATAATGATCACATTATCTCCTACCTGAATACAATCCTCTCCGCTTGGAAGAATGATCTGACGTTTTCTTGCAATACATGCAATCAGATTATTCGGTTTCAACGAGAGATTCTTCAATGGAATTCCTGTATAATTTGTCTCAGCCTTAACAATAAATTCCAGTGCTTCAACTTTGTCATCAACCAATTGATACATTGTCTCAACATTCGCACTTCCCTGAGAGTTTTTACGCGCTCTGACATAACTCATGATTGCGTCTGCTGTAGCTGTTTTAACAGAAACAATACTATCAATTCCAAAGTCTTCTACCATACGTGCGCGTCTGTCTTCATTGACTTTCGTAACAATTTTGTCCACATTCTGACTCTTTGCAAAAAGAGAAAGTATAATGTTCTCTTCATCCATCCCTGTCAGGGCAACAAATGCATCCGCTTCATCAATCCCTTCTTCTACAAGAAGGTCGTGATCTGTTGCATCTCCATTAATGATGGTTGCTTTTGGAAGTAATTCGCAAAGTTCTTCACATCTCTGGCGATTCTGTTCTATAATCTTCACCTGCATACCAAGTGTGCTAAGCTGAAGTGCAAGATAGTAACCAACTCTTCCGGCTCCACAAATAATGACTTTTTTGATTTTGTCCTTACGCTTTCCATTTGCTTTAAAAAATGCCTCTAAATCTTTATGAGATGCCGCAATATGTAGACGGTCTCCTGCACGCATCCTGTATTCTCCATCCGGAATCCGAACTTCATCTCCGTGTTCCACTGCACAGACAAGCAGACGGATCTGGAACCGGTTATACATTTCCGCAAGGCTTAACCCTGCCAGGCTACTTCCCTCCGCAACCGGTAATTCAATCAATTCTACACGTCCCTTTACAAAAGTCTCCACCTGACTCGCATCCGGGAAGAGCAGAAGTCTGCTAATCTCATCTGCCACGATAAGTTCCGGGTTTACAGCCATGCTAAGATGCAGATCTTCTTTCAGAAGTCCGATCTGACGATAATAAATCGGATTACGCACACGGGCAATCGTATGTCTTGCACCTAATTTTCTGGCGATCAGACAGCTTAACATATTGCATTCATCTGCTGATGTACAGGCAATCACCAGATCAGCATGCGCCACATCTGCCTGTTTAAGTACTTCTGCGTCTGCGCCATCTCCCGTCACGCAGGCGATATCCAGACGATCCATAGCAAATCTCAACTTATTCTCATTACTGTCAATCATTACAATGTCGTATTTCTCGGCGGAAAGTTGCTTGGCAAGCTTGTAACCAACCTTTCCGTCACCGATAATAATAATCCTCATTTTCTATCCCTCATATTATTATAATAATGTTATAACTGCTCTACACAGTCACTTTATGTCACTGTTCACAGGATTTCATAAACAATAACATACCTGTCCAATGTAGACAGGCAGATGAATTATAGCACCTTTGTTTTGAAAGTACAACCATATTCGCAAACTTGTGATTTTTTTGTGAAATACAATGTTACCGTTTTTTCTAAAACAAGCAATAAGAGCGTGCTATCCACTCCTTTTTATCAGCCGGATAACACACTCTTTATATTGCCTGAATCTTTAATTATGCTTCTTCTGCTCTTGCAGCAATTTCTTTCTCCTGTACATCAGATGGAGCCTGCTCATATCTTGCAAATGTATATTCGTAAGATCCTCTTCCACCTGTCATGGAGCGAAGTGTTGTGCAATAGCCAAACAGTCCTGTCATTGGAATATCTGCTTCAATAACCTGCTTCCCTCCGGCTACCGGTATCATGCCAAGCACACGTCCTCTGCGTTTGTTCAGGTCTCCCATGATATCTCCTGTGTAATCATCAGGAACTGTAACTTTCAGGGATGCGATTGGTTCAAGAAGTACCGGAGATGCCTCCATGAATCCTTTCTTGAATGCCTGGATCGTAGCTGTCTTAAATGCCATCTCTGAAGAGTCTACCGGATGATAGGATCCGTCGTATAAAGTAGCTTTCACACCAACTACCGGATATCCGGCAAGAGGTCCTTTCACTACAGATTCCTGCAGACCTTTCTCTACCGCCGGGAAATAGTTCTTCGGAACTGCTCCTCCAACAACACATTCTTCGAATACAAATGGAGTTTCGAGATCTCCTGATGGTTCGAATTTCATCTTAACATGTCCGTACTGTCCATGTCCGCCGCTCTGTTTCTTATACTTGGAATCAACGTCAGAATTCTTACGGATTGTCTCACGAAATGCAACTTTTGGTGTCTCCAGTGTGATCTCTACTTTATATCTTGCCGCCAGTTTACTTGCTACGATCTCAAGGTGCTGCTCACCCATTCCATAAAGAAGAGACTGTCTGTTCTCACTGTCATTCACAGCTTTCAATGTAACATCTTCTGCTGTCATTCTTGCAAGAGCCTGTGATACCTTATCTTCATCGCCTTTATTCTTTACGCGATACTTCATATATGTATATGGTACAGAATAATCTGTCTTTGCGTAAGATACCGGTGTTCCCTTTACGGAAAGAGTATCTCCTGTTCTTGTATTTGTCAGTTTACCGATTACTCCGATATCGCCTGCAAAAAGCTCTGTCACTTCGCTCGGCTTGCTTCCACACATGGTATAAAGTTTACCTGGTTTCTCTTCTGCGTCTGTGTCTGCATTATAAAGTACATCATCTCCTTTAAGTACTCCGGAGCATACCTTTACAAAAGAGTATTTTCCAATAAATGGATCCACCATTGTCTTAAATACATACGCTGATTTTGCTTTTGCGAAATCATAATTCGCTTCAAAGATCTCGTTTGTTCTGCGGTTGATTCCTGCACAGGTTCTCTTATCCGGACTCGGGAAGAAACGAACAATATCTGAAAGCAGGTTGGCTACTCCCTGTGCCTGGACATTGGATCCCATCGCAACCGGTACGATATCTCCATCCATTACTTCTGTTCTCATGGCTGCACGGATCTCTTCTACAGAGAATTCCTCACCATTAAAATAGCGCTCCATAAACTCTTCACTTGTCTCTGCTACAGCTTCCATAAGAGAATCTCTCAAAATCTCAAGGTTCGGCATACAGTAATCCGGAATCTCGCACTCTTCTCTCTGTCCAATGCCTGTATATCTTCTTCCGGCATTCTTAATAATATTAATGTATCCTACAAGTTTCTCGTTCTCACGGATCGGCTGGAAATGTGGTGCGATTTTCTTTCCATATCTCTCTGTCAGATCTGCTACTACCTGACGGAAACTTGCATCATCCACATCCATCTCTGTCACATAGATCATTCTCGGCAGATTATATTTGTCACAAAGCTCCCATGCTTTTTCCGTTCCAACCTGTACTCCTGCCTTACCAGATACTACGATAACCGCTGCATCTGCTGCACTGACTGCCTCTTCTACTTCTCCGACAAAATCAAAATATCCCGGTGTGTCAAGAATATTGATCTTCGCTTTCTCCCACTCGATCGGTACCAGACTTGTGCTGATTGAAAATCCTCGTTTCTGCTCCTCTTTATCAAAATCGCTCACCGTATTGGATTCGGAAATCTTTCCCATACGATTCGTTGCACCTGATACGTAGAGCATCGCCTCTGCAAGACTTGTCTTTCCGCTTCCACCATGACCAAGTAATACCACATTTCTGATTTCGTCTGTTCTGTAAACCTTCATACTGCTGCCTCCTTGTTATGTAGCTATTATGTACATCATTTTCTGTCGTTGATATACATGCCATGGGTATATTGTACTAAATATTCAGATTAATTACAACTATTTTTTACATTTTATACAATTTTAACTTTTATCCACAAAATTATCTGGTCAAAGATTAGAACCAGAGGCATTTGTGAATAATAATTTACTTTTACAGAGCAAAGTGTTAAAATACGAATATATGTTTCTTACTGATTTAAGATTTCTGAACAGTAAGATATGTTTTGCACAACAACAGAAAGGATTTTACAACTATGAATGCTAAAAAAATTGGATTTATCGGACTTGGACTTATCGGCGGCTCTATTGCGAAGGCAATCCGCCAGTATTATCCGGATTACGACATCATCGCATTCGATAAAAATAAAGAATCCCTTGCACTGGCAATTCAGGAAGGCACGATTCATACTTCCTGTTCATCCATTGATGACAATTTCAGGGGATGTAACTACATTTTCCTCTGTGCACCGGTCACTTACAATGCAGCCTATCTTTCCCAGCTGAAAGATCTCCTGGATGAAAACTGTATTCTCACAGATGTCGGAAGCGTGAAGACTTCCATCCACGAAGAGGTGATCCGTCTGGGAATGGAAGCGAATTTCATTGGCGGACATCCGATGGCTGGTTCTGAGAAGAGCGGATTTATGAATTCCAAAGCTCATTTGATTGAAAATGCATACTATATCCTGACTCCTTCTGCTAAAGTAGCGGAAGAAAAAGTGGATGCTTACAAAGACTTTGTTTCATCATTAAAAGCTCTTCCTGTTATTTTGGATTACCACGAGCATGATCATATTACCGGAACGATCAGCCACCTGCCGCATATTATTGCATCCACACTTGTGAATTTTGTACATGATACGGATTCGAAGGAAGGGATGATGAAATCGTTGGCCGCAGGGGGATTTAAAGATATTACGAGAATTGCTTCTTCCTCCCCGGTCATGTGGCAGCAGATCTGTCTGAAAAACAGTGAGAACATCTCCCAGATCTTAGGTGAATATATTGAAGCTCTTTCACATGCAAAGGATCTTGTGGATGAAGGAAATGAACCTGCCCTGTACGCTCTGTTTGAGAATTCCAAAGATTACAGGAACTCCATGCCGAACGGATCTGCAGGACCGATCAAAAAGCAGTTTGCACTTTATTGTGATATCATCGATGAAACAGGTGGAATTGCTACGATTGCCACAATTCTTGCAAGTAATAACATCAGTATCAAGAATATCGGAATCATCCACAACCGTGAATTCGAGGAAGGAGTTCTTCGTATTGAATTTTATGATGAAGATTCTGCAAACAGAGCTTCTGTACTTTTGCAGAAATACCGCTATGTCATCTATGAAGTCTGATAGCAGAAATGAGGAATAAGATTATGGAATTATGTAATATTACAGGATTAAAAGGAAAAGTTACAATACCGGGAGACAAATCCATCTCCCACCGCTGCATTATGTTCGGCTCGATTGCAAACGGAACAACGCAGATCCACAACTTTCTCTCTGGTGCCGACTGTCTCGCGACTATCCGTTGTTTCAGAGAGCTTGGTATTGAGATTGAAGTTGAGAGCGATTATTCTTCCGTTATCGTACACGGAAAGGGATTGCATGGACTGAGTGCTCCGGAGAAGATCCTTGATGTGGAAAACAGCGGAACAACAACGAGACTGATTTCCGGTATTCTCGCCGGACAGCCGTTTGACTCTAAATTGTCCGGAGATGAATCACTGAACTCCCGCCCAATGAAAAGAATCATTGAACCATTGACACAGATGGGCGCACATATTTCCAGTATTCTCCGCAATGGATGTGCCCCGCTTTATATTACCCCTGCGCAGCTTCATGGAATCCATTATGATTCGCCGGTTGCCAGTGCGCAGGTAAAATCTTGTCTGCTGCTCGCCGGTCTTTACGCAGATGGAGAGACCTCTGTCACAGAACCGAGTCTTTCCAGAAACCATACAGAATTAATGCTGAAAGAATTCGGTGCAAATATCCGCTCTACTTTTGAGATTGGTTCTTCCAAAGCAACCGCTATCATCCGTCCTTGTGAAGAACTTTACGGACAGAAAATCACAGTTCCGGGAGACATCTCTTCCGCTGCTTATTTCATTGCTGCCGGACTGATCGTCCCTGATTCTGAAATTCTTGTAGAAAATGTAGGAATCAACCCGACACGTGCAGGAATCTTGAGAGTATGTGAAGATATGGGTGGTGATATCACCCTCCTTAACGAACGTACAGAAGGTGGGGAAAGAATTGCAGATGTTCTTGTCCGCACAAGTAGACTGCATGGAACTACAATCGAAGGGGACATCATCCCAACTTTGATCGATGAGATTCCGGTTATTGCAGTTATGGCAGCCATGGCGGAAGGTACTACTATAATCAAAGATGCTGCCGAACTGAAAGTCAAGGAAACGGATCGTATTGAGACTGTAACAGATAATCTGAAAGCAATGGGCTGTGATGTAACACCTACTGAAGACGGAATGATCATCAATGGCGGAAGACCTCTTCATGGTGCTTCTATTCATACTTTGTTAGACCACAGAATTGCAATGGCATTCAGTATTGCTGCACTTGTTGCTGAAGGAAACACAAAGATTCTTGACAGTAAATGCGTAGATGTATCTTATCCAACCTTCTACGATACATTTGAGCAGCTTCTCTAAAAGAGTTGCTCAGACATTTTTCAACCACAAAGAGCTGAACAGAAGTTTTCAATATACTTCTGTCCAGCTCTTGATTTTTTCTATTTTTATTTTGATATCTTTCTGACGTCATTCAATCCCATTTACAGGAATGCATATTTCAAAACAAACAGAATTGCTAAAATATACATCAGAAGACTTAGTTTCTTCTCTTTTGCTTTTCCTGTTAACAGATTCAGAACCACATATGTGATGATTCCCATTGAGATTCCTTCTGAAATACTATAGAAGAATGGCATTGCAATGATACATACATAGCAAGGAATTGCTTCTGACAAATCATTGAAATCAATGTTTGTAATATTCGTCAGCATGTAAAGTCCTACAATGATCAGTGCCGGTGCTGTAGCAAATGCCGGAATTGCAAGGAAAATTGGTGACAGGAACAATGCAAGACCAAACAAGATTGCTGTTGTCACTGCTGTAAGACCTGTTCTTCCTCCCTCAGATACTCCTGAAGCACTTTCTACGAATGTTGTAGTTGTTGATGTTCCAAGAACAGCTCCCGCTGTTGTTGCAAGTGCATCTGCAAGAAGCGCTCCTTTGATCTTTGGAAGTTTTCCTTCTTCGTCAAGCATTCCTGCCTTTGAAGAAACTCCTACAAGTGTTCCGATCGTATCAAACAGATCGACAAATAAGAACGCACAAAGGATTACAACAAAGTCCAAAGTAAAGATTCCCTTAAACTGAAGTTTACAGAAAATCGGTGTAATACTTGGAATAGATAATCCGTGACTGAAATCCGGAAGCAGGCTGAAGCATCCAACTTCTGCATTCGGAACATAAATTCCTGCGAACTGACAAACAATACCGATTGCCCATGTGATCAAAATACCCCAAAGAATATTTCCTTTCACATTCTTGATTACAAGAATTCCAGTGATCAAAATTCCAACAAGCGCAAGAATAACTGTGATTCCGATATCGTTCATTGTTGCACTCACACCATTCAGCTGATTATATCCATCTAAAGAGAACAATTCAACTAATGTAGCACCACCCATAACGATATGTGCATTCTGGAGACCTACAAATGCGATAAATAATCCGATTCCTACACTAACTGCAGATTTCAGATTCTTCGGAATTGCATTAAAGATTGCCTCACGTACATTTGTTACAGACAGAAGGATAAAGATAATACCTTCTGCAAATACTGCAGTCAATGCATATTCCCAACTGTATCCCATACCGATAACAACTGTATAGGCAAAGTATGCATTCAGTCCCATTCCCGGTGCCAGTGCAAATGGATAATTCGCAAGTGCAGCCATGAGAAGTGTTCCTATAAATGCAGCTAATGCTGTTGCAGTAAATACTGCACCTGAATCCATTCCTGCTGCTGACAGGATACTCGGATTCACCGCCAGGATATACGCCATAGTCATGAATGTCGTAATTCCGGCAAGAATTTCAGTTTTTACATCTGTTTTGTTTTCAGAAAGCTTAAATATTTTTTCTAACATTTCGCCCTCTCCTTTCCCTCTAGGTCCTTTTTATAACCTCGGTTATTGTAACATATTTCTTCACACTTTACATCCAAAAGGCTTATCACCTTTTATGATAACTGGTAATAAGCCTTTTTAATAATTCGATTAATTCTCATTTTCATTCAATTCAGCAAGCATCTCACAAACTCTTTTTCCATTGATCGGATGACGCTTATACGGAGCGATCTCTCCCAACGGCTCCAGCACAAATTTTCTCTTGTGCATCTCTACATGCGGAATACACAGATCTACTTCTTCAAGAACGAGATCGTCATAAAAAATAATATCCAGATCTAATGTTCTTGGTCCCCAGTGAATGATCCGCTCTCTTCCTGCTTCTTTCTCGATTCTGTTCAATTCAGTTAAAAGCTCATATGGATAAAGCAGCGTGCGAAGTTTCAGACAGCCGTTCAGGAAATCCGGCTGATCTGTCACTCCGTAGGGAGGTGTCACAAGATATTCAGATACGACCTCAACTTTACTTGTCGGAAGTTCATTCAATGCCTTTACTGCATTATCCAGATACATCTTACTGTCCCCAATGTTAGATCCTAACGCAATGTATACTGTGTGCCAGCCACGCTCTATCTTCACGCTGACTGTTTTTAACGGAAGTCTTACAGGCGCCCATGGTTTCTTGATCTCTATAGATATTTTTTCTATTCTGTCCCACTCAAGAAGCAACGCTTCAGCCAGTTCTTCCGCTGCACGTTCTAATAACTGATAGGTATTTTTCTGTAAAAACTCAGTAATAAATGCACTAACTTCTCCGTAGTGGATGGACGCTGTCAGATCATCTGTTTTTCCCGCCATCCTGGTATCTGTAAAAAGCACTGCTGAGACAACAAACTTCTGTCCTAACGTATTTTCCTCCGGAAACACACCATGATTTGCAAACACTTCCAGATCTTCAATTCTGATTTCATCGAACTTCTTCTGCATCTGTCCTCTATACCTCATGTTCTCTCATTAATGCTCTTGTCATACGGATTGCTCTCTTATTCTTCTCCACATCATGAACACGGACAAATGCACAACCCTTCTGCACTCCGTAAACTGTTGTAACCATCGTTCCCTCTTCACGTTCTTCTACCGGAAGATCCAGTGTCAGACCGATCACTGATTTTCTTGAAGTTCCAAGAAGTACCGGATATCCAAGTTCTTTCATTATTTCAAGTTTATCAATAATTTCGAGATTCATCTCGTATGTCTTGCCAAATCCAACGCCTGGATCAAGAATGATCTTATCATCCGCAATTCCTGCATTCTTTGCAAGCTCAACACATTCTCTCATATCACTCATAAAATCTGCAAGGAAATTCTGATAATCCGTATTGTCACGATTGTGCATCAGACAGCAGTCCACTCCTGTTCTTGCGATCAATCCTGCCATCTTAGAATCGTATTTTAATCCCCAGATATCATTCACAAGATCCGCACCTGCTTCAATTGCCGCTGCTGCAACTGCACTTTTATAAGTATCAATCGATACCGGAATATCAAATTCTTCTTTGAGTTTTCGGATTACTGGAACAACACGCGCAATTTCTTCCTCTTCTGTAATCTGTACATGTCCCGGACGAGTTGATTCTCCACCGACATCAATGATGTCCACACCTTCCTGAATCATCTGCTTCGCATGTTCGATTGCACGATCCAATCCGTCGTATCTTCCTCCGTCAGAAAAGGAATCCGGTGTTACATTCAGAATTCCCATGATATAGGTATTTTTCTTCAGGTCAAATTCTTTTCCGCCAATTCTCATATCTCTATCTCCATATTCTTCTCTTCTTCCGTCCAGTTACACTGTTTCTGTGCCGGACAGGAATGGCACATACGCGAGCGTTTATCACTATCATAAAACAATTCCTCAATCGGTTCCATTCCCTCATGTTTTCTGCGATGACCACGGATAGCCAAAAGAATCTGCTGCTGTTCCTCTTCTGTAAACTGTGCATCTTCAGGTAATGTTGTTAAAATCTCTTTTGCAATCTTTTCTCCAGCTACTTCATGCGGAATTGTCCATTTATATTGAAATGATTTTCCAATGTCATGAAGTACTGCTGCCGTATAGATCACATCTTTCTCAAACCCAAGGTTCTCTTCCAGATTTTTAATATATGCGATCCTTGCTACATCCAGAAGATGTGTCATCTGATGACAGCAAAAGATACGCTCCTTCTCTAACCGCTTGATTCTTCCATAATAATCCTGATAGATCCAGTGATGGACCACTTCATTTAACCGATACATATTTTCCTGTTTCAAGTCTGTTCACTTCTTTTCCTTTACGTATTCTTTATCTTCCAAGCATACGGAAGAATCTTTCTTCTAATGTCGGGTCTGTCTCAAACACACCTCTCCGTGCCAATGTAACTGTCTGACTTCCCGGTTTCTTGATTCCGCGCATTGTCATACACATATGCTCTGCTTCCACCATAACGAGAGCTCCCTTCGGCTGCATATACTCCATCAATGCGTCTGCAATCTGTCCTGTCAGCTGCTCCTGGAGCTGAAGTCTTCTTGCAAATACTTCTACCGTACGCGCCAGCTTACTCAGTCCTACCACCTTACCATCCGGAATATAGGCAATATGGGCTTTTCCATAAAAAGGCAGTAAATGATGCTCACAGGTTGAATAGAATGTAATATCTTTCTCTATCACCATCTCACTGCTTTCTACCGTAAATGTCTTCATAAGATGAACTCCCGCATCTTCTTCCATTCCACCATATATCTCTTCATACATTCTGGCGATCCTGTCAGGTGTATCTATAAGACCTTCGCGGTTCACATCTTCACCGATTCCTTCCAACAAAAGACGGACTGCCTGTTCTACTTTTTCATGATCTATCATTTTATATTTCTCTCCTATATCTCACTGCCGGTTATTCAACACGATCCGCTGAACCTCCCCAAGATAAGACAGGGATCCGCATGCAAGAATCACAGTTTTCTGCGCAATATCCTTGCCTTGGGTCATTGCCTCTTTACTTGCATCCTCAACAGCTGTTCGGATGGTCTGTTCAGCTTTCACTTTCTGACAATGTTTCTTCACTACTTCTGCCAGCTTTTCTGCCGGAAGCGTCCTCTCCTTATTTGGAAGACTAACAGTATATATACTTTCTGCCAACGGGCAAAGAATAGATGTGATTTTCTCATATTCTTTATCTTTAAAGACTCCCATGATAAAGATTTTCTTATAATCCGAAAAATAACGTTCTACCGTCACTTTCAGCTTTAATGCTGCGTCTTCATTATGCGCTCCGTCTACGAAAAATAACGGGGACTCTGACAGGCAGGTAAATCGTCCTGTCCATCTCGTCTTTGAAAGCCCCTCTCGCACCTGCGCTTCTGTAATTCGATACCCCAATCTGTTCAGACAGCGGATAACTTCGAGCGCTGTTGCAAGATTCTCTCTCTGGCACTGGCCTGCAAGCGGACTATGCATCTTTTCATATTCTTTATAAGAAAATGTAATTCCGTGGTAGGAATCTTCAAAAATCATCATCTGTTCAGGCTGCGCTTCTGTGAAAGGACATCCTTTTTCTTCTGCAGTTTTTTTCAGAATCTCCCGGACATTTTCTTTCTGCTTCGCAGATACTACTGCACATCCCGGCTTAATGATTCCAGCCTTGTTCTGCGCAATCTCTTCCAACGAATCTCCGATCACACCAAGATGATCCACACTGATCGTTGCAAATGCTGCACACACCGGTGCTCCGATGATGTTCGTCGCATCCAGAATTCCTCCAAGACCGGACTCCAGTACGACCAGATCACATTTTTTCTTCTTAAAATACAGAAAAGCTATTGCCGTTTCTGCTTCAAAGACTGTCGGAGATTCCTCTCCGGCCGCCTCCATCCGGGCAATAGCTTCTTTTACATTCTCTGTCAATTCTGCAAATTCATCTTCCGGAATCCATGTTCCGTCAATCTGAATCCGCTCCAGATAAGAGATTACTGTCGGTGAGACATAGCGCCCGGTTCTGTATCCTGCCTCACTTAATATTGTTGAAGTGTATGCAAGCACAGATCCCTTGCCATTCGTTCCTGCAATGTGTATAAACTTTAAGTCATCCTGTGGATTCCCAAGCTCACGCAACAGACCTCGAATCGTATCTAAGCCAAGTACACTTCCGTATTTCGACATCTCGTCCAAATATACCCTTGCTTCTTTATAGGTCACGTTTTGTTCCCTCTCTATTCTTTTTTCTAATCAAACAGTCTTATAATACCACTATTCTATCTTTCTAACAAGTTCTAACAAAGTTTTTTTGCATCTGTTTTACATCTGATATAATAAAGCATTGCAAATACATGCGGCAATATTGCTTCCGCCTTTTCTTCCCCGTGCCACGATCGACGGTGTATCTTCCAGACTTAAGATCAGTTCCTTTGACTGCACGACATTTACAAACCCTACCGGAACTGCAATGATTAATTCCGGATTAATCTTTCCTTCTTTGATCAACTCATAAAGCCGTACTAAAGCTGTCGGTGCATTTCCAACTGCAAAGATAGCCTCTCTTCCCAGTGCAGCTGCCTTATCCATACTTGCCACCGCTCTTGTTGTGCCATTCTTTTTCGCCATCTCTGCCACATCTTCATCCGACATAAAACAAAGCACTTCACTGCCATACTCTGCCAGACGTTTCTTATTAATTCCTGCTTTTCCCATCTGTGTATCTGTGATAATCGGCACACCTCTGCGGATAGCATCCTTTGCTTTCTCCACAACACCTTCTGTAAAAACAAGACTGTCCGCATACTCAAAATCAGCGCTTGTGTGAATACAGCGTTTCACGATCAGTTCTGTCTCCGGACAGAGAATCTTTCCCATCTCTTTTAATTCTTCTGTTATAATCTCAAAACTTCTCTTCTCTATTTCAGAAGGAAGTACCTGTTCTATCTCTGAAAGCATCACTAATTTCCTTTCACTTTATTCTCTGCGGAATCCCACACACAACACGTTCTACACAATCTGCCTGTTCTGCAAGTTCTGTCATGACACGCCCGTGAAATTCCCTGTATTCTCTTTCAAAATCATCAACGGGTACAAGACCATATCCGATTTCGTCACTAATTAGTAATTGTAGATTTTCATTCTTCTCTAGTGTCGTCAGCAACGCTTCCTTTGTTCTTCCTTCCAAAAGCCAGCGTCTTGTAAATGAATGGAATTTATTAATTGCCACACAATTTTCAATCTCATCCAGCGGACAATTGAATCCGTCTGTCAGCTCAAGTCCCGGATAAATTTTCGTTGCATACTGTGCTTTTCCCTGGAATGCACCACCTATAATTATATGAGCTCTATTTTCTTTCTGACACATCACCGACTCTCCTGATTTGTTACTCTCCACGCCAGGTTTTTCTGTTCTATTGACTAGCGTATCCGGTTTCTTTTTCTGCTGTGTAATTCCATAAATAACTTCTGTCACCTGATCTGCCATCGCTGCAATTTCACGGTTGATCCTGCCAAGAATCCTTTTGTATTCTTTCATCTCCGGCGAATCCGGAACCGATTCGGAAAACACTTCATTTGTCACGATCACCAGATTCGAACACTGTTGATTCAATTCTCGGATCCCTTCCAGAATGGCTTGATCTGCATGACATCCTGCACCGGATTCCATATACATTTCATTTGCCACGAGATTCGACATACATTCGAGAAGCACATCTGAGCCTTGTAATGATCCCTCTTCCAAATGTAGCTTAAGTCCTGTATACCACTCTAATGTCTCAAACCCTTTTCCTTTACGAAGCATCCGATGTCTCTCAATCTTCTTTTCTGTCTCTTCCCCATAAGGATACATGGTTGCAATATAAAAGAGAGGCTTCGGATCCTGCCTGTTCCATTCACAGATCCGGCTTTCCGCATAAGCTGATTTTCCGCTTCCGCTGCCTCCTGTTACTAACTCAAGCATTCTCCTTCACCTCTCCCTGAATTTATCAATTCAACCTGATCATAAACAAAGTATAGCATATAACAAACTTGATGTGGGATTAAATTTCTTATAGTTCTATTACATCCAGATCATCCGGCACAAACAGATTTCCATCATAATAAACTTTGCCTTCTTCCAGATACAACTCCTGTCTGTGTTCAATATTCTTATCTTCTGTATGATACAGAATCAGATTCTCCACATTCAGGTCTGATGCCATCTCACATGCATCTTTTACTGTGGAGTGATGCTTCTCATATGGCTTGAATTCATCCGCCTGTCCGTAGAGACAGAATGCCTCATGCAAGAGCCATGTACTGTTCTCAGCATATTTCTGCTCCAGTTCATTGTACGGCTCATCTCCGCAACAGGTCAGTTTCTCATCCTCATCTAACTGCATACAAAATCCAAACTGTTTTGCCTTTGTAGAATGAATATCGAAAAATGTTACTTTCTTTCCAATAATCTCACGTTCTTCTCCATCTTCTACTACGACCATGTGAAGACGATCATCTATATATTTCATCTCCTTCGCCGAAAGAACTTCACCTGCCATCTCTTTCAGAATACGGATTACTTCTTCGTGTCCGTAAATTGTAGCTTCTCCTTCGTATTTTCCTCTATTCATATTCTGAAGAATCATACGCATCATCCAGATAATTCCAAGAAGATGGTCGATATGCTTGTGTGTCACAAAAATATCTCTCATATCCATCCAGCTAAGTCCTGCTGCTTTTAACTGATGAAGAATCGTATTTCCGCCACCACCGTCTACCATAAAATGACGGTCATCATCACTGATCACAAAGCATGTGTTATAACACTCCGTAACGGTTGCATTTCCTGTTCCAAGTATTGTAAGCTTCACTTTTTTCTCCTTTTTGTCTGACCTGACAGTTATTTTCCAAATCTAAATTCTTCATAATCTTCCGGCAGGAATCTATGGTAAATGATATGGCATCCTTCATCTTTAAAGCAATACCGGTAAGTATCCTCCGGATCATTTTCAAAGCAGATCATATAATCAAATTCATCGCTGTGCATCTCTTCGATCGTAATCTGATCCGAATGCTGACGGAACAGTTCAAAGATATCTTGCATCTTGCAGCCATGATGAGAGATCAACCCAATCAGGTCTTTGATGAATTCATTCTCTTTCATATTATTGTGTACATATTCTGCACCTTCCTCCGGAATATGAAAACAGAACCGCTCCCCCTTATTTGTCACTTCAACACTTCCAAGCTTCCCTTCTTCATACTCAGAAAACCGGCTCAATTTTTCCTGCATTCCTGTCTCATCCACATCTAACTGAAAGAAATGATTCAGAGAACTCAGCGGATAATACAGACGAATCTTCTCCTTACGGTAGCCCAGCTTCGCCTGTTCTTCCTTTATTACATCTATAATATTTTTCTCAAGTCTTGCAAAATCCATGATTTTATAATCCTTTTCATCTGAAATATATTTGGCTTCAAACAGTTTCTATTCTTTTTCTTCCGGTCTTTTATTATAGAAGAACATCCATGCCGCCATTGTGAGAATGATCACATATCCAAGCACACTGTACTTGTCCGGAACCTGTCCGAAAAGAAAATATCCGAGAATCGTAGAGAAAATAATCTGAGAATAATCATAGATTGATATCTCTTTCGCAGGTGCATGATAATATGCTGCGGTAATTCCAAATTGTCCTCCTGCTGCCGCAAGCCCGGCACCAAGCAGTGCCAGCATCTGCGTTCCTGTCATCGGATGATAGTTAATCAGCAGATACGGAAGTGTCACGATGCAGGAAAACCCTGAGAAAAACAGAACAACAGAGCTTCCTTTCTGACCTCTCTGACCAAGAATCCTTACCATTGCATACGCAATACCGGCACCGATTCCCCCACATAGACCGATCACTGACGGAAAGAGTTCCATATTTGTAAAGGTTGGCTTAATGATAAACAGGCTTCCGATAAATGCAACAAAAATTGCAATTGCCTGCGCCGGTTTTAATTTCTCTTTCAACAGAAGAAACGAAAATAAAATAACAAAAAACGGAGACATTTTGTTCAGCATAGATGCATCTGAAAGTACCAGATGATCTACTGCATAAAAATTACAAAGGATTCCCAGCGTGCCAAATGTTGCACGCAAAACCATATAACCTAAGTTTCCCTTCTTGATTTCAAATCCGTCACCACTTCGCACAATCATTATAAGTGCAACAAAGAATGCAACCAGATTTCGGAAAAAGCTTTTCTGTATGGACGGCACATCCCCCGCAAGCCTGACACAGGCACCCATTAACGCAAATGAAAATGCCGACAATATAATAAAGCAAATTCCTTTATTTCTGGAACTCATAATTTCTAACCCCTTTTCTCTTATTACAAAACTACAATTTCAAACAAATTCCATCTCCTATTAGTATAATTTTCGTCTTACAAACTGTCAATCCAAAATATTGTAACTGTTCAGAGCCAAGCAAAATTTCAAAAAAAGGTATAAAATACTTGCATTTTTTAAACTGTTTTTGAAATTTTATTTGGCGGATACGCCAACCTCCAAAATGCGTAGTATTTTGGAGGTTAGCTCTGAACAGTTACAAATTATTTACAGAACAATATCATCCATCTTCTCAAATCCATTCATGGAATAAGATTCTATCATATTTCCGCTTACAAGATAGAATACGTCACCAATATACAGTCCTCTGCTGCCTTCATATCCGCTCAGCTGTCTGCTCATGACTTCTTTGAATCCTTCTGCCTCATCATACGTATACAACTGATAAGTCACTCCATCATGATAGGTAACAAACCCGAACAGATTCTTCTGAACATCTACAAATACACCTTTATAATTGTATCCTACATCTGTGCCATAGCTTTCTTCAATTGTATACTTATTTTCCTCTGTTACATTGGATGGATCTGTAACATTAAACATCGAAAGTTTCACACCTTCTGTTGTAAATCCATCTTCACTTACATCCATCCCTATGCCAAGCAGTTTTCCGTCTCCATATGGATGCAGATATTCGGAAAATCCAGGAATCTTAAGCTCTCCAAGAATCTTCGGATTCTCCGGGTCTGAAAGGTCTACCGAGAACAATGGATCCACCTGACGGTAAGTAACGAAATATCCTGTATCTCCCATAAATCTTGCGGAATAGATTGTTTCATCCTTTGCCAGATTGTGAATGGAGCCAATGATCTCCAGTTTGTCATTCAGTACATAAAGTGAATTTGTACCAGGTACCGCATCCTTAACATTTTCAGCAACGGCTTTTTCAGTCTTATCTGCCGTCTCATTTAATGGCATAATATCATCATTCGAATAAATCTCATCGATTGTTGTAACTAATCTAAGGTTTCCTTCATACTCATCAATGCTGAAAGAATCGTTCAGCATTCCTTTGATCTTCGTCTGAGCAACACCAACAAGCTTTCCATCTGTATAAGAAATCTTGCGGATCAATGTTCTGCTCACATCTGAATCTTCATAATAATTACTTGTAATATAAATATTATTTTCGCTTACATAACACACATCCGAATAACCAAAAACAGCCTTACTGTCTGTTTTTTCTGATGGATTATCTAATGAAAATGCTGTAATGATCGTATATTCATTTCCTTCTGCTTCCTGTGGCATATAAATATTTTCTGCTTCAATAGATTTTCCCTGCACTTCCGGAATATACCACAGATCTCTTGCTGTAACATTGTCTTCGTAAGGATGGAACTGACTAAGCACATAGACATATCCATCAACAATCCTGGATGTATTATATCCTCCGCTCTGTTCCATGTTACCGATCTCTTTCGGATTTGACGGGTCACTGATGTCATATACCTGGACATACGTATTGTTCTCATAATATCCATCATAAGCTTCTGAATCCTCTGAATTTCCGACTTGTCTTCCTAACGTACCGAACAGAACTAATTTATCATCCTGTACATAAATGTCTTCTACATAGCGTTCTGCATCCTGTTCGATCGAGGCCAGCTTTTCCATGGACCCATTGTCAATAGCTGTGATTGTCACAACACTCCGACACAGTGTATAAATGTTTTTTCCATCGGTTTTGACAATATCGGCTTCCCCCACGCCGTTCTCACGGAGATTCGTATCTGAATAAGCTCCGGTATCACTAACATTACTACTTTCTGCTGATGCTGCGTCTGATGAAGATGCACTTTCATACATTCCAATGGCCATACTGTTGTTGTCCCGTGCCATCTGCTTATTGTACTCTTTGATACATTTTTCAATTTCTTTATAATCTTTCGCTGTTATAAGTGTCTGGGTTGTCTCTTTCTGATCTGCTGCTGATGCGATAGTCGCTGCATCTAATGTTTTGTTGTTTCCTTTGTTGATCTGCTTGATTCCAACTGTCGCTCCAACTATCACACAGACACATGCCGCCGCTGCGATCGGAACGATACGTTTCCAGTTCTTTTTGTTCTTTTTCGTTTTTGATCCCTGCTGCTTTTCTTCCTGTCTTGCCTGAAGCATTTTCTGAATTGCCTCCGGCTCCAGTGAGTCCGGAAGGATCACATCATCTGCCATCTGTCTCAAATCTTGTTCTAAACGCTTTTCATTCTCAATCTTCTTATTGTTCTTTTCTCTATTTTCTTCCATCTTTTCCGCCTCCTTCTTCTATTTTTTTCAACTCCAGCTCTTATAGATCATCCTGCTTCCAACATCTTACGCATCTTCCCAAGTGCCCTGCTTTTCTTTGATCGAACCGTTGCTGCATTCATCTCAAGCATCTGCGCAATTTCCTCACTTCCATATCCAGCGAATACAGAATACGAAAGGATCATACGCTCTTCTTCCTCAAGCCTTGCGAATGCCTCCTTCACATCAAAATGTTGCTCATAGTCCGGTTCGTGTCCAGCCTCTGGTGTCTCTTCCTCTGACACATGATTTCCACGCTTTCCCAACATTTTTCTGCATTGATTTCCTAAAATTGTAAAGATCCAGCTTTTAAAACTACTCTCATTCTTGAGCTTCGCAATATTTTCAAATGCAGATATAACGGTCTCACTTACCGCGTCTTCTGCATCTTCTGTATGCTTCATCATATATAATGCGAATTTATACATTTCCTTGCAAACGCCGGCATATAACAGGGAAAATGCTTTCGTATCTCCATTCTTGGCCTTGCGAACCAATTCCTCTTTGAATTGTATTTCCCTTGAATTTTCTTTATCCTTCATTCGTTCCCTCCTCTCGAATCATCTTTTTCATTTGAAGATTCTTATAACCATTTTTGTGAATCACCTGTATTGGTTCATGAAGTCTATGAATAGTTTCACATTATCTTTATTATAGGTTATATACACTAGAGTCTACAAATAAAAAAACTGTTGCAGATGAAAACTAAGAATTTCTTAATAAAAAGACAGCGAGATACAGGTCTTTTCCATATCTCGCTGTCTTTGGATGATTATTCACTCCTAAAGTGTTAACATATTTTTACTTCATCAATAAGGCTTTTCCTATTAATTCTGCACACTTTTTCAGTTCTGCTTCTGTATGGCTGGACATAAGCGCGACTCTAAGCCTTGCTGCTCCTTTAGAAACAGTTGGATAACGTATCGCTGATATAAAATATCCATTCTCATGAAGATAGTTGGAAACTGTCAGTGCATTTTCCTCATCACCAATAATAACAGGAATTATGGCAGTTTCAGATTTTACATTGATACCATATTTCCCAAGTTGTCTACAAAAATATTTTACATTGTACTGCAATTTTGTTACTCTTGAGATTTCCTTTTCAAGAACTTCGATTCCAGCCAGATTCGCAGCCATGGTTACTGGCGAAAGTGAAGTAGAAAATATGAATCCTCTTGCCACATTTCTCAGATAGTTTATCAGTCTTGTCTCTCCGGCCACATAACCACCTTCGCCACCTATCGACTTACTAAATGTTCCCATTAAAATATCTACCTGTCTTTTTTCCTGCCAGTATTCCCGGATTCCATGACCGGTTTTGCCGATCACTCCTGTGGAATGTGCTTCATCTACCATGGAAAACAATTGATTCTCTTCACAGATATCAAGAAATTCCGGAAGCTTTAATATATCTCCATCCATAGAAAAAACTGCATCACTGACAACAATGCCTGTCTCACATGGATTCTCTTGTATTTTTTTTCGCAGATCATCCATATCATTATGAGCATATGTTACAATTTTGGCTTTTGAAAGACGGCATCCATCAATAATACTTGCATGATTTAATTCATCACTAAAAACAGTATCTCCTTTTTTCACCATTGCGGATATTGTTGCTACATTTGCAACATATCCTGTGTTAAACACGATCGCTGCTTCTGTTTCCTTGTAGGAAGCAATCTTATTCTCCAGTGCATTATGTATCACTGTATTTCCGGTTGTAAGTCTGGAGCCACCGGAGCCAAATCCATACATAGCTGTCGATTCTACGACTGCTGATTTTATGGAAGGATGACTGGCAATATCCAGGTAGTTATTGGATGCCATTAATACATAATCTTTTCCATCTATAGTTACATGTGAACTCTGTGCTGATTCTATTGTCTTCATTGTGCGAAAAAGATGGTTTTCTTTTAAAGATACCAGTGCTTTATCAATTTTATCCCACTTCTGTGGTCTTTTCATATCTGATTTTTTGCAAATCTTTTTGGGTACATTTCTGACGATTACATGCTGATTCTGAAGAAAATCAATTGCTTTTTGTTCTTCTGCATCTGTTCCTCGAAACAGAAATATTCTTCCTCCTTTTTCGCTCCCCATTCTCTTCATCTTCGTGATTCTTCTATAACCGATTTCTTTTGAGCTCACATAACCGGTCACGTACTCGGGATCATCTGAAATACATATCTCACCAATAATACCAGGACAATTTGCCACTTTTGTCGCAAGTACAATTGCTTCTTCATAATGATTCTTCTCGTTTCCGATTCTGTCCCCTTTCATTCTCTCCTGATCCATATTGGTAGCACGAATCCCACGTTTTTTATCCGGTTCTAAACGAATGAGCCTGTCAACATCAAGAAGCATAGCTCCTCTCATGGCATAAGTTTCATCTAAGAATTGCATGACATCTTGCGGATTGTCTATTCCAGTTTCTTTTAAATATTTTTTTATCTCTTCCTGCCCTTTTTCCCATGTTTCGACCTCAATTGTCTCTACTGAAAGTGCATCAAGATAAATAATGTTCTCCTTGCAGACTTTATTTATCTTCAAGTTCAACGCATCTGCTTCACCCTTGGAATGATGCATTCCTCTCTCTATCAGCGCATTGGCAAATATATCAACATCCGGTGCCTCAACGATTTTCTCTGCTCCGGATATGTGTACATCCGTACCGTTTTCCTTTTTGCTTGCACGCATCTTAATACTGTACAATTCCTCCGCACTCATAGATTAAATTCCTTTCTGTTCAGTGAACCAGTCTTTCATGACATCAACAATCTGCCTGATCTCATTATCCTGTATGATATACGGAAACATGGCATACATAATATCGAGAAATGGTCTTGAAAATACTCCTCGTTGATATGCATACTCCTGAAATCCGATAAGACATGATGGGTCATGTACCTGGAAACAAAGACAACCACCCATATATCTGATTTCTTTGATAAGCGGATGAGTGAATCCGGAGACCAGATTTCTAACCATATCCTCTATATGCTTGATTTTTTCCATATAATTTTCACGCTCAAATATTTCTATAGATTTTAATGCTGCACTGCATGCGACCGGATTTCCCATAAATGTAGGACCATGCATAAGTGCATCTGTATCCTTATCAGAATAGAATCCATTATATATTTTATGATTTGCTACTGTCACTGCATGTCCTATATACCCGGCAGTCAATGCTTTTCCAAGCACGATAATATCCGGAAGTACAAGATCAGACACAAAACGATTTCCAGTACGTCCGAAACCAGTTGCAACTTCATCAAATATAAAAACAACATCATATTCATTGCAAAGTTCTCTTGCCCTTCTCAGGAAATCAATACTATACATTTTCATCCCGCCGGCTCCCTGAAGAAGTGGCTCTACAATAAATGCATAAAATTCATTTCCGTGTGTCCGAAATACTTTTTCCAATGCATCCATTTCCGTTGGAATGTGAATTACATCCTTCTTATCATCTTCTGATAATATAAAATGATAATCCTCATCATCTCCGGCCTTCATACACATAAATGTATCTCCATGATACGAGCTGGTAAGCGAAAGGAGTTTTTTTCTTCCGCTGCCACGATTAATATTAAATTGCAATGCCATTTTCAAGGCAACCTCTACAGCAACCGAACCCGAATCTGAAAAAAAACAGTAATCAAGATCTCCCGGGAGAAAATCTTTTAGTTTTTCTGATAATTTCAAGACTGGTTCATGAGTAAGCCCACCCAGCATGACATGACTGAATTGATCAATCTGATTCTTCATTGCTTCGTTAATTTCTTTATTTTTATAGCCATGTATCATACACCACCAGGAAGATACGGAATCTATCATTTTATTATCCTGCGTATACAAATAAACTCCTTCTGCATCTACAATTTTATATGGTGTCTTCATTTTCTTCATCTGTACATATGGATACCAGATCATAAGTTTATCTCCTAAAATTATTCTTATTTTTGCTTTCCTCATTCCGTTATATTGTTATCTGTATAATGAAATTAATTCTGCTATATCAATATTCAAGTCCACGTCTCCCATGGAAACTTTCGCCAGAGTTGGAAGCCCCGTCATATATTCGCACATGCGTATATTATCTTCATGCATGATATTATCCGCTATATAATGATTAAAAATCATTCCTTTTATATTCATATTTCTGTTTTTCATATATTCATAAGTTAGTACAACACTATTGATTGTTCCAAGTCCTGCATCTGCAACCAGAATGCAGTCAAGTTCCATCTCATCTATTATATCTGTCAACCCAATACGTGCCTCATCAAAACAGATCGGACATAAAATACCGCCACTTCCCTCAACTGTTATATAGTCGTATTTCTCTTTTACTTTTCTATAATTATCCAAAACAACTGCCATCTCAACATGATTTCCTTCCAGACGTGAAGCCAGATGCGGAGAATAAGCATGCTCATAGACATACGGGCACATTTCCTCTACTGACTGGGAGATTCCTGATACATTCTTAACCCACAAAGCGTCACCAGGAATCAGCGTTCCATCTTCCTCTCTTTCATTTCCACTCATAGCAGCTTTAAAATAGCCTGGAGTCATCCCGTTCTCTTTTATCTTTTTTATAATCAATCCTGTAACGTATGTTTTACCAACATCCGTACCTGTACCGGTTACAAATATCCCTTTTCCCATTGCATTCTCCTTTTTTCTTGCATACTTTAGGCAAAGTATATACTTACTCGCAACTAATTGTCAACCTTTTTTATTTAATTGTTGACAATTAGTTGCTTATTGTATACAATAGCTTTGCTTTTAATCTCTCTCAATGGGAAATGGCAGAAATATTTTAAACAAAAGGATGGGAAAACTATGAATACTACAGAAGAATCAAAAGAAAGAATTTTATCCAATCATTTTTTTAGCGTCAAAAATCTGACTATGGACGGCATGTGGGTTGTTCTGCTGTTCATCTCGGGCTTATTTAAAATCCCATCACCCATTCCAGGAACTGAATTTCAATTATCAGCCCCATTAGCCATAAGCATCGGAAGAATCAGAGGATTTCTACATTATCTTACCATCGGCATCATTGCCAGCATTATTGGGATGATATTAGGTCTTCAGACTATATACAATGTCATTATCGCAATGGTGTACCGTATTGTAGCCGGTCTTATCTTAACAGTATTAAAAAAGGACCCACTGGCCCTCATTATTGCTGGTCCTGCCGGAACGTTTGCAGCCAGACTGGTATTGGCAACAATCTTGGGTGTTGCCTGGCAGCCTTTAGTAGTAAGCGCAGCTCCTGGAATGATCTTTACTGCAATAACTGCCCCTGTTCTGACTTCAATTCTAAAAAGAGTCCTTAAGACAATTTCCTAAAACACCAACTCAGGAGCATCTATTTTAACAGCGAGATACAGGTCTTTCCCATATCTCGCTGTCTTTAGACGATTCTTTGCTTTAGCCTGATCCTCATAGTTCCAGCAAATCTTCATTCTTGCATCCAAGCGCCCTGCTCAATCGCAACACATCAATTGCTCTGGTCTGATTGATATCTCTCTGTCTTTGCTCAAAGAGTTGTATCTGCCGCACAGATACTCCTGACAGTTTTGCCAGTTCTCGCTGTGATAGTCCCGCCAAATCACGAATTCGTTTCAGATTTGTCTCCGGATAATGTTGGTTCCATAATTCATCCAACCGCTCCACGAAATGTGCCAAATCCATCTCGTGGTATACTTCATACATATTTCGAATTTCCGTCATTGATACCGCCCTGTAGATGCGTGAAAATGTTCTTCCTCGATACCACTGATAATAGGCCAATGCCCAGCCACTCCAATATTCTGGTGATTTATCCAAATACATCTCATCTGGGTACTCTTCCATTACTAACCCAGAATCCCGAATCACTTCTTTGACTAACTCACACCCTGTTTTTCCGGCTACATAAGTAGGATTTCCAATTTCAAATTGCCGTGACACAGTTGAAACCAGAAACATTTCAAAAAATTTATCAATATCCATATCATATGTGTTCACCGCGAAATCCAACATATCTCCCAATATTCGTTGGGCTGACGTAAGATAATCATCTGAATAAGCGTGTATCACCATTTTCCATACCCTCCCTCATGATGTCCAGCATGAATAACTCATGAATATCTGCACTTTCTTTTTTACGTCTTCTATATTCTCGTCTTGCTTCACGCTCGCGCTCCGCTCTCTTGATATAATATATTTCCGCATCTACATTTTCATAATTCTGAAAATAAATCGACTCAAAAGCTTTCGGACTTTTTAATACAATCTGCTCGCCCAATTTACCTAACCACATCGCCTCAGATAATTTTTCCAACGAAATTACTCCCGAAACAAAATCCTGGGCAAACGAAAAGTATGAATCATCTGCACGATATCCTACAATAATATCATATGGAGTAATATCTATCAGGAAATGCTCTTTTATGTATTTTTTTGCCTCTTCTGCAATACTTCCATTCTGCCAGTACGTTCTATTATCTGCAAGAATAGCAAGCCAATTCAATATGTGGTATTTTGAATCATTCAGATTCAATACTTTTAATCCTTCCATTTCCAATTCATAAATATTCACATATCCATTTTTTTGCTTTGCACATGCCCACTCTCTTGCTAATTCTATATTTTCTGTACAATAAAAACCTCTTCCGTAATCATTGTGTCTGGCACCCTTCCCGAACTCTGGTTTTTCAATTAAGAATTCTGATCCATGATATAATATTTTTTTCATACCAGCTCCTCCTTATGTATTAAGTATATCGCTACAGCGATATACTTGCAAGAGATTTTGAGTCAGTGTACTCCTTACAGGAAACTCGCAAAAATATTTATGATATCGTTTTTTCAGGAGATAATGCTTTTACATCTGTCCGGTTTATTTTGTGTGTAACGCACAAAGTGAATTGACTTTTTTTGTACGCAAGAATAAAATAAAAGCGTTGATTTTGCATTTTATTGACTGTATTCTGACCGGATGCTATGATTTGTGCGTAAAGAACAAATAGCAACATAACAATAATGATGTTATTTCAAATCATTACTGTTAATAAGAAAAGAGGAATACGGTATGAAGGGTTCAAAATTATTTAAGAATGTAAGGCTAAAAGGTCAAAAAGAACTTGTTTCTATATTAGTTGAAGATGGAATTTTCAAAAAAATCGCAGCAGATATACCACAGGAAAAAACTGTGGGATGTGAAGAAGTAGATTTAAATGGACAACTGGTGGTTCCACCATATGTAGATCCACATTTGCATCTTGATTATGTATTTACAGCAAGCCTTGGTGAGGAAAACGGATCAGGAACTCTTTTTGAAGGAATCCAGCGCTGGAGTGAATCAAAAGGAAATATGACTGTTGAACAGATGAAGGAGCGCATTTACAGTGGAATTAAAAAAGAGATGCTGTATGGTGTTCAGGCTATCCGAACACATATTGATGTGACAGATCCGACATTTACAGGTCTTAAGGCGGCACTTGAAGTAAGAGATGAAGTAAAAGATCTCCTTGATCTGCAGATTGTTGCATTTCCTCAGGAAGGAATGTACGCATACAAGGACGGTGACAAACTTGTGGAGGAAGGACTTAAGATGGGGGCTGACTGTGTTGGTGCGATACCTCATTTTGAGCTAGCTCGAGAGTTCGGTGAAAAATCGATCCACAAGACAATCGAACTGGCCGTCAAATATAATAAGCTTATTGATGTACATTGTGATGAGACAGACGATACGCAGAGCCGCTTTTTGGAGCTGTTGAATGCATTGGCACTTATGGAAGGTATAGGCACAAGAACTACAGCCAGCCACACATGTTCCTTTGGTTCAGCGAATAATAGTTATGCATTCAGAATGATGAAGCTTTTCAAAAAATCAGGCATCAATTTCATCTCATGTCCTACTGAGAATGTATATCTTGAAGGACGTCAGGATACCTATCCGAAGAGACGAGGAATCACAAGAGTAAAAGAACTTTACGACAACGGAATCAATGTATGTTTTGCACAGGATTCCATGTCTGATCCATGGTATCCGCTTGGGAATGGAGACATGATGATGATTCTCGATCATGGAATCCATCTGGCACAAATGATGTCACCTGAAGAGATTACGAATGTTCTCGATCTTGTGACAACGAACGGAGCTGTGACCATGAATATTACAGATCACTACGGAATCGAGGAAAATAAACCTGCAAACTTTATCGTGCTTGATGCAAAATCAGAATTTGAAGCAATATGTGAAAGAGCAGGAATCACTGCTTCTGTCAGACACGGTGAATTTTTGTTTAAAAAAATTCCTGCAAAGGTAACAGAAGCTATTGACCTGCTGAAATAAAAGGTGAAAAAACAATGTTTCAGTGCAAGGATCTTCTATCACTTACGACAATGTCGCAGGCAGATGTAATAGCCGGATCAGGTGGCATGGAAAAGGGCATACGCTGGTCTTATAAGGCAGAGAATATTAATTTTGAGAAATGGGTACGTGGAAACGAACTTTTAATAATAAGTGCTCCGGTAACACAGAGAAAAAATTTTGATCTGTATCAAACAATAAAAAAAGCAATTGAACTTAACATGTCGTGTGCTCTTTTATTGATGGGCGAGAATTATGTGACACAGATTGATGAAAAGGTAATAGATTTAGCAGAAAATAATGATTTTCCGATTTTCACCATGCCTTGGAATGTACCACTTTTAGACTTTTTCGAGGAACTTGGACACGCTATATCATATCTGGATGACAGAAAAGATATAGAGGACAGTCTGCTTGCAGAGATTATTTTTGGAAACTGTATCAATACATCCAGTATCGAGCAGAAATGCAGGCAAATGGGAAATGATCTGGGAATGTTAGAACAGGTTTTCGTGTTACATTTATGTAAAAAAAGTTCGGAAGAGACATACAGTGACTTGAATCAAGGGATTACGAATGACAAGATAAGAAACTTTGCACAGACTCTAAAAGAATATTTTGCCGAATGTGATTATCCTGCAATCATTTCCTGCTATGGCGACAGAATCATAGGTTTTATGAAAAACTGTACAGATGATCGCAGGAAGATAATAAAAATTTTTGAACAGTTTGGTGAGTTTTTGCAAAATGACCTGAACGGAATTGAATACACTCTCAACATAGGTGAAAAATGTGAAAGCATATCCAAATTACAAAAGAGCTTTCATGAGACATCTAAAACAAACTCCGTATTGGAGCATATTAACAGGAAAAATGAAATCATCTTCTATGATGAGATGGGATTTTACCGTATGCTGATGTCGTATGAAAATACTGCGCCCATGCAGCGATTTGCGGATGAAGTGCTTGATCCTATCATACAGTATGAGAAGAAAGCTCATACGCAGTTGATGGAGACGATGTGGGCCTATTTCGAGTGTGACTGCAATCTGCAGAGGACAGCTGATAAGCTGTTTTCGCATAAGAACACTGTAAAGTACAGATTACAGAGAGTAGAACAGCTTACAGGAAAGAGTTTTGCGAACAGGTTTCAGAGTCAGGAGCTGTACAATGCACTGATGATCTATTATTTTCTTGATTGAGGGGATTTTCAGTGGAGAATCTCTTTCAGTGGATGATACTATATAAGCAAATATCAATTTGGTATATGAGCACAAGCAGATAGATCTATATTTGTTTACAAAAAACGAAAATATCGCAAAAATATCATTATGCATTGACGTGCAAGGGGGATAAATATAATATAATTTCAACGAAAGGCAAAGGGGCCGGAAGAGATACAATCTTCCGACCCTTTTGTAGTTTACATAGAAAAGTAAGATATGACGGTGAACTGTGAAATCACATAAGCAGTTGAAGTAACGTAAGCGTCCAATAAGAGGGTGTATCGAAATTTCTGGCTGTTGCATGTAAACTATTGATTAGAGTTTTGGGAGTTGACTCTGAAAACTCTAAATCTAATCTAAGGAGCAGGCTTATGGATCTTTCTT